>OBUU01000655.1_pt1 | contig 13557 bp, 9 predicted proteins | sample 1475981 | NCBI WGS metagenome assembly OBUU01 (sample SAMEA2579966, study PRJEB22360) | human gut metagenome | biome: human gut; feature: human-associated habitat; material: faeces | place: Denmark | collected 2008/2010 | reverse complement strand
ATAGTTTGGCAGAGGCATTTTACCCTGACAAGCCGCCGACTGTTTTTACGCTTACTCAATATCTGCCATAATAAAAAGGAGTATAAATAAAAGAAAGAGGGGGGAATTGCCATGCTGCAAACACCATTTCATGCCTATTACAAGGCTCGATTGTTGGAGCAGCTACCCGAGGAAGAACAGTTCCTCCCGGTCTTTGCTTCATCGGATATTGAAATCTATCCGTTTCAGATCGCAGCAGCCAGCTTTGCCCTGCGCTCCCCCTATCAGAAGGGTGCTGTCCTATGTGACGAAGCCGGTATGGGCAAGAGCCACGAGGCTATGCTGGTCATCAATCAAAAGTGGCTGGAGGGGTACAGCCGGATTCTGCTAGTCATTCCCAATGCCGACCTGCTGCACCAATGGACGGAAATGCTGGATCGGTTCTATACCGTTCCCTATGTGGTTTTGACCAGCCGCAAAGAATGGCAGGCCCACAGCGCCCCCGACCATCCCAACGCCTTTATCCAGGATGCCATTGTCATTACGACCTATGACTTTGCCGCCGACAATGAGGAGGCCGCAAAGGTGGTCAACTGGGACTTGACGGTATTTGAAGAAGCCAACGCCCTGTCCCCGGTCTACCAGGAGGACAACAAGCAGGCCAAGGCACTCAAGCGGATCGCTGGTGACTCCTTCAAGCTGCTGCTGACCGGCACCCCCATCGAAAAGAACATTATGGACTTGTACGGCCTGATCTGGTTCATTGATGAAACGCTGCTGCCGGGAGAAAAAGAGTTTCTGGCTCGGTATCTGCGCCGACCGGAGAACTACCCGGAACTCAGTGAACAGGTCAGCCGCTATTGTTTCCGTACCCTCCGTTCCCAGGCCAGGCACTACGCCAAAGTGACGGAGCGTGTGCTGTTGACCGTGGAGTACACCCCCGGCAAGGCAGAGCGGCAGCTCTATGAGTTGCTGTATGCCTACATCAACCAGTCGGAAAAGAAAGCCTTTCCCGAAATGAACCAATATGACCTGGCTCTACGGCTGCTGGGCCTGTTGGGTTCCTCTACGGCGGCGATTTTGCAAACTATCAAGGGTATCGCCAAGCGGCTCCAGGGGCTGGAGAACGCAGCAGAGGAACTGACCCAATGGCAAGAAATTCAGGCCGTGGCCGAAAGCATCCCCCAGGACGCAAAGGCCGGTGAGCTGCTGACCGTTCTCAAACAGGGTTTTTCCCTGATGAAGAAAACGGGAGCCAAACAGAAAGCGGTTATCTTCACCGAAAGCGTGGAAACCCAGAAGATGCTCCAGAATCTTCTTTCTGGCCGGTACCGCACTCTGGCCTACAACGGCAGCGCCGATTACTCCGTGATCCGCCAGTTCAAGGAGGATGGCGAGGTGCTGATTTCTACCGATAACGGTGCCAAGGGCTTCAATCTGGAGGAGGCTGCTTTCATCATCCACTACGACTTGCTGTACAACACCTTAAAGCTGGAGCAGCGTATCGACCGCTGCCACCGGCTGGGTCAGGAAAACGATGTGCTGTCAGTGGCCTTCATCGACAAGAACAACTTTGCCGATGTTCGCAAGCTGGAGCTGGTCAACAAGCGGATGCTGGTGACAGCCGGTGTCTTTGGTATTACCGATGACGTGCTGGGCGGTTTTACAGATGATGTAAAAGCAGCCTTTCCGGTCATTGCCCAGCGGTTGCGGCCCAGGGCGCAGATTGAGCAGGCATACCGCCAGACCCTGAGTACCCACGAGGAAGATAACCGCCAGACCGTCTCCGCAGCGGAGGATATTCTGTTTACCACCTTCACCAAGGAGCTGGCCGACAAGGTGAAGATCAACCCCAAGTATGTGAATCGCCGTGGGCAGGAGCTGAACAACGACCTTTGGGAGATTGCCAAATGGTTCTTTAACCGTTACAATGAAAAGAACGACGATTGTCATTTTGTGATCGACGAAGCCAGCCGTACCATTACGGCCACGGAGTACCAGGAGTTGCCGGTACTGTTCTATTACTGGACGGGGAACCGAAACCGACCCTATCGCAGCCAGAAGGTGTATGGCATGGCAAAGGATTTCAAACCCAAGGCCGGACAGCTTACCCTGTCCAGCATTATAGGCCGTGGGATTCTCCATGAGCTAGAAAGTGCCAATGAGGGGGTACTAACCATCCCAACGGTGCCAGAGCCGTGCCAGATTGCCCTCTATACCGTGACCCTGGTATCAGGCTCCAGCCGCACAGAACACGCCGTACTGTGCGGCCTGACGGAGAGCGGAAAAGCCCTGGACGATGCAGCTTGCCGCAGCATCCTGGAGCTGCCGGTGGAGAGCTGCACAGAGGATGAGCGGAGATCTCCCCACTGGCTGAAGGGGAGCAGCCGTCCCCACCCATTGGATGAGCTGGTGCCAAAGGAGGCACTGCTGGAGGCACAACTGGAGCGTCTATCCCCAGTCCAGGCTGAGGAAATGGAACGGATGAAGCAACAGGTATCGGCTGATAAGGCGGCACTGAGCCGTGAGCTGAACACCCTGGACAGCCAGGTGCAGCAGGCACAGGCGGAGTTGGAGGCTGTCACCGGCGACCGGCTGAAACGGCTGGCTACGCAGAAGAAAATCAATCAGCTACGCCAAGAGTACATGAAGCGGCAGGAAAGCCAGTTCTTTGACGCTATGCGGCTGGATATGGAGCTGGAGGAGAAAATAAAAACCTTTGCCGAAAAGGAAAAACTAACGGCAAAGGTTCAGAGAGAATTTGTGGTGGAGATTATATATGAAAAACAAGGTATACATGCTATTGAATAGGCACATTGCATTGATTACAACCATAGTGGATTTGCTTTATATAGGTCTGTTATTCTTTTCTTCATGTGCCTCATTGACCAGTCCTGCAACCCTAAATTGCTTTTTAATAGTTTTAACAATAGTTTTGGGCGTATTTTTGATTATAGCGCTAATGTGTCCCTTTTGGGGGATTGCTAACTTTCGAAAAATTTGTCCAAAAAGAAACAAGGAAAGGCTATATATTCTCTCATCCTTGATATTTCTTATATGTGTTATTTTTGCAATATTATATGCGTTTGTTATTATGTTTGATGAAAGGGCATTCCAATTTAACAATGGCCTATCACGCAATGTCATAATTAGAGGGTTCGATTTATTATACTTTAGTATTGTGACATTTACTACATTGGGATATGGTGATATTGTCCCTGTTTCTTGGCCTGCAAAGGTAGTTGTCAGCGTGGAAGCACTGAGTTTTACTGTGGGTATCGCATTTGTGCTGGCAAACTTTTATTTTAACAAGAATGAAGGAGATTGCACAAATGAATAACTTGGACGGACTTTCCATGAACATAGAACAAACCAATCTGGACAAGCTGCGCTCGGTATTCCCGGAGTGTGTCAGCGAGGGCAAGCTGGATATTGACAAGCTGCTTTCTCTGTGCGGCGAGTACATCGACAACGATTTTGAGAAGTACAAGTTTGAGTGGAAGGGCAAGGCGGAATGCCTGCGGCTGGCCCAGAAGCGTTCCACCGGCACCCTGCGCCCCTGCCCGGAGGAAAGCGTGGACTGGGACACCACCCGGAACCTCTACATCGAGGGCGACAACCTGGAGGTCTTGAAGCTGCTGCAAACGGCTTACTACCGCAAGGTGAAGATGATCTATATCGACCCGCCCTACAACACCGGCAATGATTTTGTCTATGCCGATGACTTCGCTGACCCCATGGCCCGGTACAAAGAAGTGACCCAGCAGACCACCAAGAGCAACCCGGAAACTATGGGCCGCTATCACACCAACTGGCTCAACATGATGTATCCGCGTCTGCGTCTGGCAGCGAATCTTCTGCGGGATGATGGTGTGATTTTTATTTCAATAGATGATGTTGAGATTGATAATCTCAAAAAGCTGTGCAACGAGATTTTTGGCGAAGAAAATTTCGTAGCTCAATTTATTTGGCAGAGCAGACAGAATAAAGACAATCGGAATATTACTGGTGTTTCAATAGACCACGAATATGTTGTGTGCTATACAAAGCAATTTGGACACCGAGTATTCCGTGGAACTGACAGAAAAACAGAACAATATAAGAATCCTGATAATGACCCCCGTGGCCCCTGGACAAGCGCTAATATGGTGGGCCTTGCTACTGCCGATGCACGTCCAAATTTGCACTATGATTTAATCAACCCGGCAGATGGAAGAAACTACGGATGCCCAGAAAAAGGCTGGCGATATGACCGAAACACCATGAATCGCCTTATTCAAGAGGGGAGGATTATTTGGCCCGATAATCCAGATGGGCGTCCACGCAAAAAATCATTCTTGAACGAGCTGTCAGACAATCTCCCTGGTTTTTCATCCATTTTCAGCACTGGTGTTTATACAAATACTGCAACCAAGGAAATTGGAGGATTGTTTAACAGATATTTGTTTGATTTTCCAAAGCCTGTTGAGATTATTAAGCAACTAATTTCCCAGGTATCTAATACAGATGACACCATTCTCGACTTCTTCTCCGGCTCCGCTACCACAGCCCATGCAGTGATGCAACTTAATGCCGAGGACGGCGGCAACCGGCGCTTTATCTTGGTGCAGATTCCCGAACTGTGCGACGAAAAGAGCGAGGCGTACAAGGCCGGGTACAAGAATATCTGCGAGATCGGCAAAGAGCGAATCAGACGGGCCGGAAAGAAAATTCTGGAAGAACACATCCAAGTCACCATGGATGAGGACAAGTCCCCTCTGGACGTGGGCTTCCGTGTCTTTAAGCTGGACACCTCCAATCTGAAAACCTGGGATGCTACCCCCATTGAGGACGAGCAGCTTGACCTTCTGTACCAGCGGATGAACAGCATGATCCACCGGGTAAAACCGGAACGTACCGACCTGGATATGATCTATGAAATCATGTTGAAGTTGGGGGTACCGCTGACCTACTCCGTAACCTCGTTCTCCGTCAACAACAAGACTGTCTATGGCGTAGGCGATGATTGCCTGCTGCTGGTCTGTCTGGCCGAAGATGTGCAGCCGGAGGACATAGAGCAGATGGCCGAATACGCCCCAGCGAAAATCATCATCTCCCGTGACAGCTTTGCCGACGATACTGCTATGGCCAATGCCTACTATATCCTGCGGGATCATGGAATTGAATTGAAATTGGTGTGAGGTAATTCGGATGTTGTGTAGATATTGCAGAAAAATTATGCAGAGTGAATATGTAAGTCAGCCAAACGGGGGCTACTTTGAGTTTCATAATTGCACAAACTGTAAAGCTGTATATGAATGCACATCACGAACCATCAAAAGAGGACGAGAAAAATATGAGATTCGTGAGAAGGAAAGATGGTGGAATCCAACAACAGAGAGTTGGGAAGATTGAGATATGAAACTGAAGTTTAAGAACCAGGCATTCCAAATGGATGCAGTCAACGCCGTGGTGGATTTGTTTACCGGCCAGGAGAAAACCAAAAGCACCTTCTCCGTGGTGGATGAGCGGCAGACTTCCCTTCTCCCGGAAATGGGCCAGGGCAATGCCCTCTACATCGACCAGGAGACATTGACCTCCAATATGCACACCGTCCAGAAGCGGAACAACCTGCCCTTGACCCCTTCGGCGAAGGACTGTCAGTTCTGCATTGAGATGGAAACCGGCACCGGCAAGACCTATGTTTACACCAAGACCATCTTTGAGCTGAACCGCAAGTACGGATTCACCAAGTTTGTCATTGTGGTGCCGTCGGTGGCCATCCGGGAGGGTGTTTACAAGTCCTTTCAGATCACTCAGGAGCATTTCGGCCTGCAATATGACAACGTGCCGTGCCGCTACTTCATCTACAACTCTGCCAAATTGTCCGATGTGCGGCAGTTCGCCACCAGCTCCAACATCGAAGTGATGATTATTAACATCGACGCCTTCAAGAAGGCGGAGAATATCATCAATCAGGCCCAGGATCGGCTCAATGGCGAAACTGCCATGGGCTTCATCCAGAACACCCACCCCATCGTCATCATCGACGAACCCCAGAGCGTGGACAACACCCCCAAGGCCAAGGAAGCCATTGCCACGCTGAATCCCCTGTGCGTGTTGCGGTACTCCGCTACCCACCGGGAAAAAATCAATCTGCTTTACCGCCTGACTCCGGTGGATGCCTACCAGATGGGGCTAGTCAAGCAGATTGCCGTATCCTCCAATCAGATTGCCGGTGGCTTCAACCAAGCCTATGTGCGGCTGCTTTCCGTCAGCAACGACAAAGGATTTAAGGCTAGGGTGGAGTTGGATGTAAAGGGAAAGACCGGAGCCGTGACCCGAAAGACCATGACCGTCAAGCCGGGAGACGATCTGTTCCTGCTCTCCGGTCAACGGGAACTGTATGAAGGCTACACCGTCGCCGGAATCGACTGTACCCCCGACTTTGAGCATATCGAGTTCGGGAATACCCAAGAGGTCAAGCTGGGCAAGGCCATTGGCGATGTGGACGAGAATATCGTCAAGAAAGCGCAGATCCGGCGCACCATCGAAACCCACTTGGATAAGGAACTGCGGTATCTGGACAAGGGTATTAAGGTGCTGTCCCTGTTCTTCATTGACAAGGTGGACAAGTACCGCCATGAGGACGGCACACCCGGTATCTATGCCACCATGTTTGAGGAATGCTACCAGGAGCTTATGGCAAAACCCAAGTATGCCGTCCTTCAGGAGCGATTCACCACGGATGTGAGTAAGGTACATAACGGCTACTTCTCCCAGGACAAAAAGGGCCGTCTGAAGGACACCAAGGGCGACACCCAGGCCGACGATGACACCTACAACACCATCATGCGGGACAAAGAGTGGCTTCTCAGCTTTGAGTGTCCGCTGCGGTTCATTTTCTCCCACTCGGCGCTGCGAGAGGGCTGGGACAACCCCAACGTATTCCAGGTCTGCACCCTGATCGAGCAGAAGTCCACCTTTACCTGCCGTCAGAAGGTGGGCCGTGGCCTGCGCCTGTGCGTCAACCAGGACGGCGAGCGCATCGAGGACAAGAATATCAATGTCCTTCACGTCATGGCCAACGAGAGCTTTTCCGAGTTTGCTTCCACCCTCCAGAAAGAGATAGAGGACGAAACTGGCGTCAAGTTCGGTGTGCTTCAGTTCAGTCTGTTTTCCGGCATGGTCTATGAGGCCCGTCGGGACGTGGAGAAGCAGGTAACGACCGAACAGGCCCAGGCGGTGGTGGAGGCCCTGAAAACCGCTGGAGTGGTCAACGAGGCCGGTCAGGTGGCAACTGTGGTCAAGCCGAAAGAAATTGAACTGCCCAAGGCCCTGGAGCCGATCAAGGAAGTGGTGCAGGACATTATCGAAAAGGCGCAGCCGGTGGCGGTGGAATCCCTGACCGGAACCACCTATACAGAAACCGTGGTAGAGGAACATACCGTCACCCACGAGGAGGCCACGGAGCTGCTGGAGCATTTTGAGCAAAAGGGTTATATCACCAGCACCGGCAAGGTCAAAGACACCATGAAGAATGCCCTGAAGAACGGAACCCTTGACCTGCCGAAAAAATATGAAGCTGCCAGAGAGCGGTTTGAGCAGATTATCGCCAATGCCGACCGGAAGCCCCCGGTGCGGGATGCTTCCCGTGATGTGGTGGTGCGGCTCAACAAACAAGTCATGCTCTCCCCGGAGTTCCTGGAGCTATGGAACAAGATCAAGCAGAAAACCGCTTATCGGGTGAGCATTGACACCGAGCAGCTTGTGGAGAACTGCGTCAAAGCTATCCGGGAAATGCCCCATATCCCCAAAACCCGACTGGTGTCCCAGACCGCCGACATCCATATTGAACAGGCTGGAATCAGTCACATAGAACGGGAAATGCGGACAATGGATATTGCCAACGACTATCAGGCCCTGCCGGACATTATTACCGCCATCAGCGATGAAACGCTGCTGACCCCGGCCACCGTCAACCGGATTCTGGTGGAGAGCGGACGGTGCGGGGATTTCCTCAACAACCCGGAGGCATTTCTGGAGCAAGTCGTAGAGCTGATCCGCAGCCACCGCCACGCCCTGGCTATCGACGGTATCCGCTATGTGAAGCTGGACGGCCAGGAATATTATGTGCAGGAAATCTTCGACACCACTGAGTTGCTTGCTAACCTGGATCGGAACGCCGTAAAGGTGGAGCACAGCGTCTATGACTATGTGGTTTACGACAGTTCCACGGTGGAGAAGCCGGTTGCGGTGGCCTTGGACAACGACCCGGATGTGAAGATGTTCTTCAAGATTCCCAGCCGATTCAAAATTGAAACCCCCATCGGCACGTACAACCCCGACTGGGCTGTGTATCTCAACAAGAATGGTGAGGAAAAGCTGTATTTTGTCCTGGAAACCAAGGGCGACACCAGCTTTATGCACCTGAAAACCAGTGAGCAGCTGAAAATTCACTGCGGCAAGGAGCATTTCAAAGCCTTGAACGCTGGGGTGGAGCTGGAGACTGCCACTAGCTGGACGGAGCTGCGCAAGCGCATTTGACAGAGATAGAAAGAGCTTTTTATCTCACATCTCGTCCTTGATCCTTGCGCTTTCCCTTGTTGGAAATCTGCTGCTCCTTCTGCGCCTGCCGCACCATTCTCCGCATAGCCTGTCGTTCCATATCCTCATGCAGCATCCGGGAAACCGCCTTTTTGCTGTCAAACATTAGAAGCGGATTGTACTTCTCACCGTAAGCCTCCTGCGCACGGCTTTCCGCTTCCTGTTCCTTGCTGGGGCGGATGGCCTGCCTTGCTTCATACAGCTGCACTGGATCGAAGCCCTGGGCCTGCTCCCGAAGCCCGGCATACTCAGTTAGGGAAGCGTCCAGCTCGGCAGAATATTTCTGTTCCTGTTCTTCCAACCGTTTCAGGCTCTGCTCCACGGCGGCAATGTCTTTGGGGAATTTATCGGCAGCATCTTCCTCGGAATATGCCAGCGACGCCAGAAGCATGTTTTTCTCCGAACGCAGTTCCTCCAAATCCTCTGTCAGTGCCGCAATCTTAGCCGCCAGTTCCCGGTGTCGGAACACATGGACAGCAGAGAGCGCCTTTTTCTCGGAAAGCAGGCTGCGGCGCTCCTTCGTCTTATCCCGAATGTCCTTTGAAAGCTGATTGTACTGTGCGAGGGCAGGGCGCAGCGTATTCAGCGAAGCATTCAGGCGTTCCTTGCCCTTGCGGAGATACCCCAGCTGATAGCAGAACAGCAGCAGATTTTTACGCAGATTCTCCATGGCCTCGGCAAGCGCCGGGAGGGTATTTTTGACTGCCTGCGCCAGCTTTTTGACCTGTCCTCTCAGCTCCCGGAGCAGGGCATTGTCCGCCTTGATCTGCCGGTTCAGTTCGCACCGGTCAGAGATAATACCCTTTTTCTCCATGGCTCTGGCAACCACACCCTCATGGACCGTAGGCCGCTCCAGCAGACCACGTTCAGCATGGCTGCGGTGGTCGATGCGTTCTTCGTGTCCGGAACGCTCCAGATAGCGGTTTGCCACATCCGCCCATGCAGCCCGCCACAGGACAAGCTGCTCGTCGCTGTTCCAGCGTTCTGTGATTGGGTTCTGCCTTCCGAATTTGGTGCTTTTGGGATACTTGGATGCCCGTTCATAATCCTGGGCCTGCGCTGCGGACGGGGCCATATATACCTTCTTTTTGCCCACTTTGTACTGGTACTGTTTCTCCCAGCCGTCGGCCTGCGCCTGCTTGAACTCGGCGGCGGTAAAGCCCCGTTCCTCGCCGTCTTTGACACAGAGATATTCTTTTTCGGTCTTGTACTGCCATTTTCCCTTTTCATCCAGCGGGCGCACCGTCAGCAGGATATGAGCATGGGGGTTGTGTCCAGGAGGATACGGGTCATGGATGGCAGCATCGGCGCACATTCCGTCTGCTACAAACTGCTCCTTGATGAAATCTTGCAGAAGCTGGATTTGTTCCTCCCGGCTCAACTCTATGGGCAGCGCCGCCACAAATTCACGGGCAAGGCGACTGTCCTTTGCGGTTTCGGTTTCCTCCACAGCGTTCCACAGGGTTTCTCGATCCTGCCACTCTGCGGGGGCGGTGGCTGGCAGAAAAACCTACCGCCACCCAAGGCCCTGTTTGCGGGTGTAGTTATGCTGCACCCCGTCATACTCGTTGAGCATCCGAGAACAGCTCAGATAGGCCGCAGCAGCCACAGCGGAGCGCCCGGCTCCACGGCTGACTATCTTGGCCTCCAAATGATAAATCGCCATAAATCACCTTGTCCTTTCTGAAAGGGGTGCCACAAAACAGGGCACCCTTGTTTTCGCTCAGTATGTCGTGAAATACGACATACCACCAGCAGGGGTGGAACGAATCGTTCCACCCCTGTATCTGTGTCAAGCTGCCGGTGGCAGGTTGACGCAGGCAGGCGGCGGGATGGGGTGGCAATATACCACCCCATGAACAGGGGCTTCCAAAACGGAACCCCCTGCGCCGACTGCGTGGGCAAGGCTGGCAATTTGGCAGAAATGCAGCCTTGTCCAGCGGCTCCCGTGATTTATGATCCCGCCTTGGCCAGGCGGCCCCCGCAGGAGCCGCAATCCCCCTCGGAGAGCGCACGTGCCCGACCAACGGGAGGGCTACCACCGCCTGCTTTAGCAGGTGGTGAGTAAGTGCGCCCTTCGGGATAAAAAAGAGGAAGGCCCCCGGTTTCCCGGAGACCTCCCAGCCGTTTTCAATCGTGTCCTGCCAGCTTTCGCCGCAGGTATTCTTCCAGATTGTCAAGCCCTACCGCCTGTACTTCCGGCAGCACTTTTTCCAGCACTGCGCCCTCCTGAATGAGCCGCCTTGTCCGGGCTTTTCGCTCCTTCACCCGGTCCCGTGCCTGAGTTTCCTCCAAGCGGTGCTTTGCCTGCAACAGTTTCTTTTCTTCACTTGTCATAGATTTACCTCCGTTTCTGCCAGATCAGGTCATAGCCCAGCACATCGGCCAGCTCCACAACCTCCTTGTAGCGGATAGATTCCCGCTGGAACTTGGCCGACAGGTTGGAAACGCTGTCCGACCAGCCGTATTCCTCATGGAGCCGGTCAACTACCTCCTACATGGTGTATCCCGCCCGGACGATCTGTGCCTTAATCTCGTTGCGTACCGTCATCATCAAAAATCCTCCTAAATTTACTTGATAAAAAGCGAAGCTGGTACGCCCTCTGGCATAGCCGCTTCGCTGTGTGGTGAAAAATCTCCTTGTCACCAAATCCGTTCAGAATTGCCGGTGTGATGTCCTGCCCATAGGTCGCACCTTCCGACTTTTCCGTTTCGTGTGACTTGGCTTGAAACCGTGCATTTCCCCATGATTCCATGCACCCGGTTCACCGGGACGAGAAGCACGGTTTCGTAAAATGATTTCTTCCAACCGTCAAATACTTTCCGATTCCCAATTGCCCTGATTTACCCCTCCGATTTTGCCAGTGATTTTTGAGATATAGCCGCCGAATTGCTATAAAAGGGAGAACAAGAGGCAATCAAAGTGTACGTACGTACACGGTTCAGCGCCGCCATTCCTCCGGCACATCTTCCGGTACGTACGTACGCATCGAATCACCAGAAAACACTGATATATGATTTCTCACCAATACCTCGATTCCCAGAAAGCCACGCACCCGCCGTCCGGCAGCATTGGTCACATTGTTGCAGTATTCCAGATTATAGCGGCTCTGGCAGGCTATCAGGGCTTCGCTGAAGCTGCGGGGTTTCAGGGCAGGCAGATTGTTCTCGGTGCAGTAAATCTGGTACGCCTCATACAGCTCTTTGGAACTGGCGGACAGATCGGCTTTCAGGCGAACATATCCGTCAGAATCCAAAAAGTCATACACATTGTTGTTGTCCCGTTTGACTGCTTCCCGGTTTTCTCTGGTGCGGTCACTTTCGGTGAACTTGAAGTTGTTTGCGGCCAGCCGCTGCAATCCCTCAAAAGCCCACAGCAGAATACCCTCCACCTCGGCTTTCATCTTCTCGGCAAGGTCAGGATCATCCACACGGTCAGCCGGTTTTTCTTTCGTGGTCAGCACCAGCTGGCGGCGATAAAATCCGTCGCTCCGGTCAAACAACGCCTGCAAATCTCCGTTGGAGAAGGCCAGCAGCCGGGCGCACATCCATCCCTGATAGCTCTGCTTGCCCTTGCGCTCCAAATCCATCTTGCCCTGGGCGGTGACGATGGATTTCACATAGTTGGTTTGGCGCAGGGCCTCCATCCGCATATCATCATCCACGCACAGGAGAATATGCTCCAGATCCGCACGGGCAAATCGGTTCTCCGATATTTTCCCGATGCTGCCGTCCTTCATGTTAGAACCGAACAAATGACCCAGCACGGCGCCAATCTGGCTCTTACCCTCACCGCCGTTACCTTTAATCACCATCATCCGCTGCCCCTTATTGCTGGGAATCAGGCAGTAGCCGATATATTCCTGCAAGGTCGGGATGTCCTCCGGGTAGAGCAGGCCATCCAGAAATTGTAACCAGAGAACAGGTTTTGGGGCGTTGGGCTTGTAGGACACGGGGAAACGGTTGCGGACGATTTTCGGCTTTCCCTCCACAAAGGTTCCGTCCAGAAAAAGCGTGCCGTTGGAAAGATGAATCCGATCCGGCTCCGGGGGAAAATCCTCCACCAGCGCCGCCAGTTTCATCAGCTCCACAATGTTGCTGATTTTGCGGGGAATGTTGCTGACCGCACAGCATTTCAACTCCTCAAAAATTTCTCCCCGCAGGGGTAGTTCGTCTGTCACACGGCCTTCGGGCGTGAAAAAAGCCCCGTTTGTGAAGATGATCTTGTGCGTCTGCAAGAACTCCTCACAAAACAGGGCTTCGTTGATGCTTTTGCCATCGAACCAGACGGGCATCCCGTCAAGCTGCGTTTTGTTTTTCATAGGCACCGTCCTCCTTTTTCAGTCTGTCCAGCCGTTCCTCCAAACCGGCAATCAGGCCATCCTTGTTCAGCATTTCCACGATTTTCACCAGCTGTTCCAGTTCGGCGGCAATGAGCAAATCCGCCAGATACTCCACATAGTCCAGCATCTGGCAGGCTTCCACAAACCGGTCATCCAGAACATCTTCCGGTGTCTTGGGTGCGTACTGCACCTTCCAGCTTTCCAGAAGATGCAGATAATCACACAGCACCCGCAGACAGCGCACTTCTTCCTGCCGGTATGCTTTCAGCAGAGGACGCTCCGGTTTTGGTAAGGCGATTGCCGCTGGGGGCTTGTCCGGGTCAATCCCGAAATCCTGTGACAGTTTCTGCGCTGCTTCGTAACTGTTCAGGCCAAACAGCCTTGCCACAAAGTCAATCACATCGCCGGTGGCTCCGCAGCCGAAACAGTAAAAATACCGTTCGTTCAGCTTCATGCTGGGGTGTTGGTCCTCATGGAACGGACAACTGCACATCCCATTTCGGTTGACTTGCAGCCCATAGTGTTTCGCTGCATCCGGCACACAAATATTCTGTTTTACCAGTTCAAAGAGTGTCATGAAAATCCCTCCGTTTCAGGGCATAAAAAAAGCGGCCTGCCCGGTTTGTTGGGGCAGGCCGGGCATCCGTGA
>OBUU01000642.1_pt1 | contig 13828 bp, 10 predicted proteins | sample 1475981 | NCBI WGS metagenome assembly OBUU01 (sample SAMEA2579966, study PRJEB22360) | human gut metagenome | biome: human gut; feature: human-associated habitat; material: faeces | place: Denmark | collected 2008/2010 | reverse complement strand
AGTGGCGTGGGCCCCGGCCCCCCCCCCCCCCCCCGCAGACCGCGGTAAACCTGTAGCCCGGCTAAGCGCAGCGCGAGCCGGGGATGTCAGGCGGTACATCAGCGCTTAATAATCATCGCGCTCATCGTCCTCATCCGGCTGCTCCATCACGCTATAGGCTACCGAGCAGAACAGCGAGTTCAGACGCTTCATATCGCCCAGCAGCGCCAGGTGCAGCGTACTGGTTTCGATACTCTGCACGTTTTGCTGATGCAGGCGATCAACGTGAGCATGCGAGTAACGACGGTTCATAATGCGAAAACGGTGTTTGCTACGGCGCAAGCGGCGGGCGCTCGGTACGTCGCCGGAAAAGAAAACCGACATCGCCAGCTGTAGATTGCTGAGCAGCTGATCGTAGAGCGCATCCAGCTCTTTCAACCCCTCCATGGAGAACGCGCGCCGCGCGGCCAGCGATTTATCGGCGATTTCGCTGCCCATTCGTTCAACGATATCCGAAGCCTGCTCGAGGTTGAGCGCCATTTCGATAATTTCCGCCCAGCGGCGGGATTCCTCATCGGCCAGCTCCTCTTTTGGCATCCGCGCCAGATAGAGCTTAATCGCGGTGTAAAGTACGTTGATATCGTCCGCCAGCCGCCGCAGCTCTTTCTCTTCACGCGGTTCACCGTGCATCACTTTATGCAGGCTTTCCAGCATCTGCTCCATGGCATCGCCGATACGCAGGGTTTCGCGGGCGGCGTTAGCCAGCGCCAGAGCCGGGGTGTCCAGCGCTGAAGTATCAAGATGCTTTGGCTTCAGTCGTGCATCCAGCTCCGGCTCATCGCGAATCAGTCGCTTGCAGAGGTTAGCCATCGGCCCGGCGAACGGCACCATGGCGATACAGCGGATCAGGTTGTAGAAGACGTGGAAATAGATAACCAGTTCGGATTTTTGCAGCGGAAGCTCATCCATAACGTTTGCCAACAGATGGACAAACGGCAGGATAATCAGACTACCCACCAGCTTAAACAACAGGCTGCCGAGCGCAACGCGGCGCGCGGCGGCATTAGCGCCGCTGTTGTTTAGCATCGCCAGCAGCCCGGATCCGAGGTTGGCGCCAATCACCAGGCACAGCGCCACCGGGAACGAAATCACGCCGGTGGCGGTTAACGTAGCGGTCAGCAGCACCGCTGCCAGGCTTGAATAGCTGATGATGGCAAATACCGCGCCGATCAGCGCATCCAGCATAATATCGCCGGTCAACGAGGCGAAAATCACCTGCACGCCGTTAGCCTGGGTGATGGGATGCACCGCCTGAACGATCAGCTCCAGCGCCAGCAGAATCAAGCCCAGGCCAATACCCACGCGCCCGAGCTGGCCCGCACGCGTTTGCTTGCGCCCAAGGAAGAAAATGACGCCGATAAAAATCAGCAGCGGCGAAAGCCAGGACAGGTCGAAGGTCAGCACCCTCGCCATCAGCGCGGTACCAACGTCAGCGCCCAGCACCATCACCAGCGCAGGGGCTAACGCCACCAGATCCTGGGCGACAAAAGAGGTGACCAGCATGGTGGTGGCGTTGCTGCTCTGGACCAGCGCGGTAACCCCGATCCCCGCGCAGAAGGCGAGCGGTTTTTTCTCCACGCTGCTGCTGAGTACACTTCTCAGGCGAGCGCCGTAGACGCGCATCACGCCGGTACGAACAATATGGGTGCCCCACACCAGTAGAGCGACGGCGGACAACAGGTGTAGCAGAGTTAACACGGAATCAGCTTCTCCTTATATTTATTTGTTCCAGAAACTCATAAACCGTTACAGGCCGGATAGCGCTTCGCTTATCCGACGGCAACGATCGCAAGCTCCCTTCAGTATAAGGGTTTATGCACAATAAAGAGACAGGGCGCTCGTTGAGCGCCCTGTTAGTTGTAAGGAAAGATAACGGCTGGTGGATCAATCGGCATCGTAACCGAGGTTCGGCGCCAGCCAGCGCTCCACTTCCGCCACGCTCATCCCCTTACGTAACGCATAGTCCTCCACCTGATCGCGCTGAATTTGCGCTACCGCGAAGTACTTACTGTCCGGATGGCTGAAGTACCAGCCGGAAACCGACGCGCCGGGCCACATGGCAAAGGATTCCGTCAGCTTCATGCCGGTACGTTTTTCCACCTCCAGCAGCTCCCAGATGGTCGCCTTTTCGGTGTGCTCCGGACAGGCGGGATAGCCCGGCGCCGGGCGTATTCCCTGGTAATTCTCGCGGATCAGCTCCTCGTTGCTGAGGTTTTCGTTCGCCGCATAGCCCCAGTAGACCTTACGCACCCGCTCATGCAGATACTCGGCGAAGGCTTCCGCCAGACGGTCGGCAATCGCCTTCACCATAATCTTGTTATAGTCATCGTGCTGTGCCTCCCAGGCGTCGGCCAGCGCGTCTTCTTCAAGGCCGCCGGTCACCGCAAAGGCGCCGATATAGTCCGCCTTCCCCGACAGCTTCGGCGCGACAAAATCCGCCAGGCAGTAGTTGGCAAAGCCGACTTTCTCGGTCTGCTGGCGCAGATGATGCCCCACCGTCAGCACATGAGTCCGGGTTTCATCGCGATAGATTTCAATATCGTCGCCGACGCGGTTAGCCGGGAACAGCCCCACGACGCCGCGTGGATTGAGGGCCTTCCCGGCACTGAGCTTATCCAGCAGTTCGTTGGCGTCTTTAAACAGGCGCTGTGCCTCTTCGCCCACGACTTCATCTTCCAGAATGCGCGGATACTTACCGGCCAGCGACCAGGTCATAAAGAACGGCGTCCAGTCGATATAATTACGCAGGGTTTCAATACTGGCTTCCACCTCATGCACGCCCAGACGATGAGCCACCGGCGGGGTGTAGCTTGCCCAGTCAAAGGCCAGGTCGTTATCGCGCGCGGCTTCCAGCGTGACGGGGGGAGTGCGCGGCTTTTTACGTCCGTGCTGAATACGCACCGTTTCGTACTCTTTGCGGGTACGGGCGACAAAATCATCGCGCTGGCTATCGGACAGCAGGGCGGCGACCACGCCGACGGTGCGCGAGGCGTTCTGCACGTAGACCGTCGGGCCGCTGTAGTTCTGCTCGATTTTCACTGCCGTATGCGCTTTCGAGGTGGTTGCGCCACCGATCAGCAGCGGAATAGTAAAGCCCTGACGCTCCATCTCCTTCGCCACGTTGACCATCTCATCCAGCGACGGCGTAATCAGCCCGGAGAGGCCAATCAGGTCGGCGTTAACCTCGCGGGCGGTTTTCAGGATTTTATCCGCAGGCACCATCACGCCCAGATCGACGATTTCATAGTTATTACACTGCAGCACGACGCCGACAATATTCTTGCCGATATCGTGAACGTCACCCTTCACGGTGGCGATGACCATCTTGCCGTTGCTGGAACCTTTCTCTTTGCTGGCCTCAATATAGGGTTCGAGGTAGGCCACCGCCTGCTTCATTACGCGGGCGGATTTCACCACCTGAGGCAGGAACATTTTCCCTTCACCGAACAGATCGCCAACCACGTTCATACCGTCCATCAGCGGTCCTTCGATAACCTCGATCGGGCGCGCGGCCTGCTGTCGGGCTTCTTCGGTATCGAGCTCAATAAATTCGGTAATGCCTTTAACCAGCGAGTACTCGAGACGTTTTTTGACGTCCCAGCTGCGCCATTCCGCCTGCTGGGCGTTGGCGGTATCGTCAGTTTTGCTGCCGCGATATTTCTCCGCCAGATCCAGCAGGCGTTCGGTGCCATCATCGCGGCGGTTCAGAATCACATCTTCAACCGCGTCGCGCAGCTCGGCGGGAAGGTCGTCGTAAATTGCCAGCTGTCCAGCGTTGACGATACCCATATCCATGCCGTTACGGATGGCGTAGTAGAGGAATACTGCGTGAATCGCCTCGCGCACCGGGTCGTTACCGCGGAAGGAGAACGACACGTTAGAGACGCCGCCGGAGATCAGCGCGTGCGGCAGTTCGCGTTTGATATCTTCACAGGCGCCGATAAAGTCCTGGGCATAGTTGTTGTGCTCTTCAATTCCGGTCGCCACGGCGAAAATATTCGGGTCGAAGATGATGTCTTCCGGCGGGAAGCCCACCTCTTCGGTAAGAATGGTGTACGCCCGGCGGCAAATTTCAATTTTACGTTCACGGGTATCGGCCTGGCCCACTTCATCAAAGGCCATCACCACGACGGCAGCCCCGTAGCGGCGCACCTTTTTCGCATGCTGGATAAACGGCTCAACGCCCTCTTTCATCGAGATGGAGTTAACGATGCCTTTGCCCTGAATACACTTCAGGCCCTTTTCGATAACCTCCCATTTGGAGGAGTCGATCATAATCGGCACGCGGGCGATATCCGGCTCACCGGCGATCAGGTTGAGGAAACGCGTCATCGCCGCTTCGGCGTCGAGCATCCCCTCATCCATATTGATATCGATAATCTGTGCGCCGCTTTCCACCTGCTGGCGCGCCACATCCAGCGCTTCGTTATATTTTTCTTCTTTAATCAGGCGTTTGAATTTCGCCGAGCCGGTGACGTTGGTGCGTTCGCCGACGTTCACAAACAGGCTGTCATCGCCGATATTCAGCGGCTCAAGGCCGGAAAGACGGCAGGCGACGGGGATCTCCGGCAGCTGGCGCGGCGGCAGGCCGGCCACCGCGCGGCTCATGGCGGCAATATGTTCCGGCGTGGTGCCGCAGCAGGTGGAAAGCGGCATTTTGTCCGGGGGGGGCCCCGCAGCAGCCGCCGACAATATTCAGGAAGCCGGCCTCCGCCCATTCGCGAATTTGCGTCGCCATCGTGTCGGCGTCCAGATCGTATTCACCAAAGGCGTTCGGCAGGCCGGCGTTCGGGTGGGCGGTAACGTAGCATTCGGCGATACGCGACAGCTCCTGCACGTACTGGCGCAGTTCGTCCGGCCCCAGAGCGCAGTTGAGACCGAAAGTGAGCGCATCGGCGTGGCGCAGCGAGTTATAAAAGGCTTCGGTGGTCTGGCCGGACAGCGTGCGCCCGGAGGCGTCGGTGATGGTGCCGGAGATCATAATCGGCAGATCGACCCCCAGCGCTTCAAACTCCTCTTTGACCGCAAAGATCGCCGCTTTGGCGTTGAGGGTATCGAACACCGTCTCAATCAGAATCAGATCCGCCCCGCCTTCCACCAGGGCTTTGGTGGATTCACGATAGGCTTCCACTAGCCCGTCAAAGGTGATGTTGCGAAAGGCCGGGTCATTGACGTCAGGAGAAATGGACGCAGTGCGGTTAGTCGGGCCGAGAACGCCTGCCACATAGCGTGGTTTTTCCGGCGTGCGCGCGGTCCAGGCATCAGCGCTGGCGCGGGCCAGTTTCGCCGCCGTAAAGTTGATTTCCGCCGACAGGGATTCCATCTGGTAATCCGCCATCGCGATGGTCGTCGAGTTAAAGGTGTTGGTTTCAATGATATCCGCCCCGGCCGCAAAATAGGCATCGTGGATGGCGGTGATCACTTCCGGCTTGCTGAGAACCAGCAGGTCGTTGTTGCCCTTCAGGTCGCACGGCCAGTCGGCAAAACGCTCGCCGCGGAAGTCCTGCTCACTCAGACGATAGCTCTGGATCATGGTGCCCATGCCCCCATCCAGAACCAGAATACGTTCTTTTAACTGCTGATGCAGTTGCTCAACTTTGCTGCTCACACTCGCTCCCGACAACGCTCAACCAGACCGAAAAAACTCAACGGACCATACTGGCACAAACCGAAGGGGTGGAAAAGAGAACAGCGGGCAAGATGAGACATGTTCAGCTTCACTCATCCGATCAGTCGGGTAGTGATTGCATTATCGCCAAATAAAACGAAAATCATTTCCACGATACAGAAAAAAGGAGTCCGCGATGGCGACCCCCGCTCCCGCAAAACGCGGCAGAAAACCTGCCGCCTCCGCCGCCGCTCCGGCTGGCGGGCAAGTTCAGTCCCTGACCCGCGGCCTGAAGCTGCTCGAATGGATTGCTGAATCTCACGGCAGCGTGGCGCTGACCGAACTGGCCCAGCAGGCCGGCTTGCCTAATTCCACCACCCACCGCCTGTTAACCACGATGCAGCAGTTGGGTTTTGTTCGTCAGGTCGGTGAACTGGGCCACTGGTCGGTGGGCGCCCATGCTTTCGTCGTCGGCAGCAGCTTCCTGCAAAGTCGTAACCTGTTGGCGATCGTCCATCCGATTTTGCGTCAACTGATGGAAGACTCCGGCGAAACGGTTAACCTCGCGGTGCTGGACCCGAGCGATCATCAGGCGATCATTATCGATCAGGTGCAGTGTACCCAACTGATGCGTATGTCGGCGCCGATTGGCGGTAAGCTGCCGATGCACGCTTCTGGCGCCGGTAAGGCGTTTTTGTCGCAGTTGAGTGAAGATCAGGTCACCGGCCTGCTGCACCGTCAAGGTCTGCACGCTTACACCCACGCTACGCTGGTATCGCCGGTGCATCTGAAAGAGGACCTGGCCCAGACGCGTAAGCGCGGCTATTCGTTTGATGACGAAGAACACGCGCTAGGACTGCGCTGCGTAGCGTCATGCATTTATGATGAACATCGTGAGCCGTTCGCCGCTATCTCTATTTCCGGGCCCATTTCCCGCATTACCGATGACCGCGTGACCGAGTTCGGCGCCATGGTGATCAAAGCGGCGAAAGAAGTGACGCTGTCGTATGGCGGAGTGCGATAAATGAGCGATCTGAAATCCTACTGGCAGGATAAATACCCTTCTGCTTTTTGCTGGTCTTTCGGCGATTCAGCGGAGCTGGCCGACGAGCTGGCGGCCCTGGTCATCGCGGGGAAGAAGCGCGGCACCTGCGGTTCGCTTGCCAGCTATCAGCAGGAGCAGCCGCCCGTGACGCCGGGGGCATATCACATTGTGCTGGACGGCCAGGGCAAAGCCGTCTGCGTGATACGCACCCTGATGCTCAGGCTGATCCGGTTTAATGAAATGAGCCCTGAGCTCGCCGCGCTGGAGGGCGAAGGTGATTTGAGCCTCGCTTACTGGCAATCGGCGCATCAGGCATTCTTTGAACGCGAAGGCACCTGGGCGCCGGATATGGAGCTGGTGTACGAAGAATTTGCGGTTATAGAGGCCGCCTGAACCTGGCCGCCTGATTACCCTGCCTGTTGCAGGTTGCCATAGCGCACGCAAAAGCGCTGACGGCGACGATAGGCGTAGACGTCTTCCACGTGGCCGTTGCGAATACGGTTTTGCAGCTCCCGCCAGTAGTCGGCGCGCAGCAGGTCGGCGTGCATCTCTTCAAATAGCGGCCCGATACGCGGGTCGGCGCACAGCCAGTGGCGAAACTCCTCCGGAAAAACATCGCCCGGCGAGACGCTGTACCAGGGCTCGCTGGCAAGCTCATCTTCCGGATAGCGCGCTGGCGGGATCTCGCGGAAATTCACCTCCGTCATATAGCAAATTTCATCGTAATCGTAGAACACCACCCGGCCGTGACGCGTAACGCCAAAATTCTTAAATAGCATATCGCCCGGGAAAATGTTGGCGGCAGCCAGCTGACGAATGGCGTTCCCGTACTCCTCGACTGCATCGCGCAGCGCCTGCCCGTCAACCTGCTCCAGCCAGATATTCAGCGGCACCATCCGCCGCTCGATATACAGATGGCTGATCGCAATCCGATCGCCGAGGTCGGTAATTTTCCCACCGGCTTCGGTTTGTAACAGGGCCATCAGCTCGGGCGCAATTTGCCGTTTCTCCAGCACGAAGTTCTCAAACTCCTGGGTGTCGGCCATCCGTCCCACGCGGTCATGCTCTTTGACCAGCTGGTAACAGGCGCGCACGTGAGCGGCAGTCATCTCTTTCTGCGGCGCGAAGCGGTCCTTGATGACCTTAAATACCCGGTCAAAGCCCGGCAAGGTAAACACCAGCATGACCATCCCGCGGATCCCCGGCGCTTCAACAAATTGTTCATTGCTGCGGGAAAGATAGTGCAGGTATTCCCGATAGCTTTCCGTTTTCGCATGCTTCTGGCAGCCAATCGCCATGTACAGTTCGGCGGTGGTTTTACCCGGCAGAATCTCGCGCAGCCACTCGACCAGCGCGCCGGGCAGCGGCGCGTAAACCATAAAATAGGAGCGGGCGAAGCCAAAAACGATACTGGCTTCGGCATGCGTCGTCAGGCAAGCATCGACAAACAGTTCGCCTTCATCGGTACGATGGATTGGCAGAAGAAAAGGCAGCGTGGCCATCGGCGTAACCAATTTGCCTACCAGCCAGGCTGCCTTATTGCGGTAAAAAAGTTCATTCGCCACCTGTAGATACGACTGGGAGAGCAGCTCGCCGCCAAGCGCTTCCTGCAGGCAAACGGTGATATACCCGATATCGCGCGCTCTGTTTTGCCACGGCAGGCGGAGAGGAAGATCGGATAACACTTTGCGTAATAACGTGTCCCAGCCGCGCTCGGGAAAGAAATCTTTCGCCAGCGGCCGCGGTATAGAGCGCAGGCGCCGCTCGGGCTGCGAGCTGAAAATAAAAAGCCGCTCGGGAGTCAGCGAGCGGTGGTCAAACAACCGACAATAGACGGAATTGAAAAAGCTCTCCGCAATTTCGAAGCGAGGGTAATCCGGCAGCAGGCGGGTATAGTGTTCTTTTACCCGCAGCAAAAAGTCGCTATCGGTATTTTTGCCATCGGTAATGCAGCGCAGCTGCTCGACGACCAGGCCGACATGGTGATCGTAGAGATGGATGCGCTGCTTCATCGCCTGCTGGACGGCATGCCAGTCGGCCTGTTCAAAGCGCTGCTGGGCGCCGGAAGTGACTTCAAGAAAACGACCGTACTGGGCGTCGAAACCCTGCAAAATAGTTTGCGCAATCAATAATTCCAGGCCACGTGTCATACCTTCCCCTCTCTCCCTCTCCCCCGGAGAGAGGGAGAGGGGAAATGATCAGAACTGATCTTCTTCTGTAGAGCCGGTTAACGCCGTTACTGATGAGGTTCCGCCCTGGATAATGGTGGTGACCTTATCGAAGTAGCCAGTCCCGACCTCCTGCTGATGGGAGACAAAGGTATAGCCATCTTTCGCCGCCGCGAATTCCGGCTGCTGAACCTTCTCAACGTAGTGCTTCATCCCCTCGCCCTGGGCGTAAGCGTGAGCCAGATCGAACATGTTGAACCACATGCTGTGAATACCGGCCAGGGTGATGAACTGATATTTGTAGCCCATATCCGCCAGCTGCTGCTGGAAGCTGGCAATGGTTTTATCATCCAGCTTTTTCTGCCAGTTAAACGACGGCGAGCAGTTATAGGCCAGCAGTTTGCCCGGATATTTCGCATGGATCGCATCGGCAAAGCGCTTCGCCAGCTCAAGGTCCGGGGTGGAGGTTTCACACCACACCAGGTCGGCATAGGGCGCGTAGGCCAGCCCGCGGCTGATCGCCTGTTCGATACCGGCATGGGTGCGGAAGAAACCTTCGCTGGTACGGTCGCCGGTAATGAACTGACGATCGTAAGGATCGCAGTCTGAGGTAATTAAATCCGCCGCATCGGCGTCAGTGCGGGCAATCACCAGCGTTGGTACGCCCATTACGTCTGCCGCCAGACGCGCGGCAACCAGTTTCTGAATCGCTTCTTGCGTGGGAACCAGCACTTTGCCGCCCATATGGCCGCATTTCTTCACCGATGCCAGCTGATCTTCGAAGTGTACGGCCGCTGCACCGGCCTCAATCATCGATTTCATCAGCTCAAACGCATTAAGCACGCCGCCAAATCCCGCTTCCGCATCGGCGACGATCGGCAGGAAATAATCGGTATAACGCGGATCGTTCGGTTCAATACCCGCAGACCACTGGATCTGATCCGCGCGGCGGAAGGTGTTATTGATCCGATCGACCACGGCCGGTACTGAGTTAGCCGGATAAAGCGATTGATCCGGATACATGCTGGAGGCCAGGTTGGCGTCCGCCGCGACCTGCCAGCCAGAAAGGTAAATCGCTTCAATGCCCGCTTTCGCCTGCTGTAACGCCTGGCCCCCGGTCAGCGCGCCCAGGCTGTTGACGTAGCCTTTTTTCGCTTCGCCGTGCAGCAGTCGCCACATCTTTGCCGCGCCCAGCTGCGCCAGCGTACATTCCGGGTTAACGGAGCCGCGTAGCTTCACCACGTCTTCGGCGCTGTATGGGCGAGTAATGCCTTCCCAGCGCGGGTTGGTCCACTCTTTGTTTAATTCTTCGATTTGTTGGGTACGGGTTTTCATGTGCAGATGCTCCATATTATTTTCCTGGCTTCCCAGGCATTATTGGTGATGACAGTTTGGTCACGGCCAGCGCGCAAAAACCGGAGCGTACTTATAGTACGTGAGGATTTTGAGTACTGCCCGGGGCCAAAATGGCAAACAAAGTAGCCTGGGCCGTCAGGCCAGCAGGCGGTAACCCGGCAAAGTCAGGAAGTCAATGAGCTCATCGGAAGTGGTGATCTGTTCCATCAGGCGCGCGGCCTCGTCAAAGCGCCCGCTGCTGTAGCGGTGCTCGCCCAGTTCGTCCTGAATCACCCGCATCTCTTCGGCCAGCCACTGGCGGAACAGCGCTTTAGTTACCGGTTGACCGCTGCTGAGCGTTTTCTCGTGATGGATCCACTGCCAGATTGAGGTACGTGAGATCTCGGCCGTTGCCGCATCCTCCATGAGGCCATAAATCGGTACGCAGCCGTTGCCGGAAATCCACGCCTCGATGTACTGCACCGCCACGCGAATGTTGGCGCGCATGCCCTCTTCGGTTCGTTCGCCCTCGCAGGGGGCCAGCAGCTGTTCAGCGGTAATTGGCGCATCGTCTTCACGGGTGACAAATAGCTGATTTTTGTTCTCACCGAGCACGCCATTAAAGACGGCCATCGCGGTGTCAGCCAAACCGGGATGCGCAATCCATGTGCCATCATGACCGTTATTCGCCTCCAGCGATTTGTCCGCTTTTACCTTGTTCAGCACCTGATTGTTCCGCTCAGCATCTTTGCTCGGAATAAAGGCCGCCATGCCGCCCATCGCAAATGCGCCGCGCTTATGGCAGGTTTTAATTAACAATCGTGAGTAGGCACTGAGGAATGGCTTGTCCATCGTCACCACCTGACGATCCGGCAGAACGCGGTCCGGGTGATTCTTCAGCGTTTTGATATAGCTGAAGATATAGTCCCAGCGCCCGCAGTTCAGACCCACAATATGGTCGCGCAGGGCATGCAGGATTTCGTCCATCTGGAATACGGCAGGCAGCGTTTCAATCAGCAGCGTGGCTTTGATAGTGCCGCGCGGCAGCTCAAAACGGTCTTCCGTAAAGCTAAAGACTTCACTCCACCACGCGGCTTCCTGCCAGGCCTGGGTTTTCGGCAGATAGAAATAGGGCCCGCTGCCTTTTTCCAGTAACGCTTTGTAGTTATGGAAGAAATAAAGAGCAAAGTCGAACAGGCTGCCGGGAATAGCTTCCCTGCGCCATGTCACGTGTTTTTCCGGCAGATGCAGGCCGCGCACGCGACAGATCAGCAGCGCCGGGTTCGGTTTAAGCTGATAGATTTTGCCAGCTTCATTGGTATAGCTGATGGTGCCGTTAACCGCATCGCGCAGGTTAATTTGCCCCTCAATGACTTTGCTCCATTCAGGCGCCAGTGAGTCTTCGAAATCCGCCATAAAGACTTTTACGTTCGCATTCAGCGCATTGATCACCATCTTACGCTCTACCGGACCGGTGATTTCCACCCGGCGATCCTGCAAATCCACAGGGATGCCGCGAATTTTCCAATCACCATTACGAATGGAAGCTGTTTCCGAAATAAAATCAGGTAGCTTACCGTCATCAATTTCCTGCTGCTGCTGGAGACGCGCCGCCAGGAGTTTATTGCGCTCAGGCGTAAAGCGGCTCACCAGTTCAGTCAAAAATTCGACTGCCTCAGGCGTTAAGATTTGCCTCTCCTGGTCGCCATATGGCTGGCTAAAAGCCAGTTCGTCAGTAATTGTCGCCTGCTGCGTCATGTGCTGCTCCTCTTGGTTGATCCAGTTGGCGCGAACGTAAGATCGTTGTGTAGTTTTCGTTCAGCACAATTAAGACTACGCATTTATTTTTCAAAATCAAAAACAATTTCCATTTTTAATTTAATTATCATTTAACCTATTGATAACAATATAAATAAAGTTTAATCACAATATGAGCCGCATTTCGGAAATAAAAAAGGCACCCGAAGGTGCCAGAGGCAAAATGCTGAAACGCTTTAGGATCGCGTTGTGTAGAAGATTAATCCAGAGTCGGATTCATATGGCGTAGATCGTATGGCGTGATCTGGTAGACGTAATAATTCAGCCAGTTGATAAACAGTAGATTGCCATGGCTTCGCCAGGTGGCGCGCGGTTTGTTCTGCGGATCGTTTTGCGGGAAATAATTGTGTGGAACCTGGGGATCGAGGCCCGCTTCCACATCGCGGAAGAACTCGCTGGCCAGGGTGTTTGCATCATATTCTGGATGACCGGTCACGAAGGCGATACGCTTGTCTTTGCTGGCGAACAGGTAGGCATCGCCCTCTTCCGTTTCCGCCAGAATCTCCAGGTCGGTGTAGTCGCGTATCAGCGCCGCCGGAAAATCGGCATAGCGCGAGTGCGGCGCGAGAAAGCTATCGTCAAAGCCGCGGGTTAATAAGGCATGTGGTTGCAGGATATGGTGTTCGTAGACGCCGGAAATCTTCTCAGAGCGCGTCTGTTTAGGGATACCATAGAGGATATTGAGGGCCGCCTGTACAGCCCAACAGACAAATAGCGTTGAGGTAACATGATCTTTAGCCCATTCCAGCACCTGTTTGATCTGCGGCCAGTAGGCAACGTCATTAAACTCAACCAAACCTAAGGGCGCGCCGGTAACAATCAGGCCATCAAAATTCTGATCGCAAATATCTTCAAAGTTGCAGTAGAAGTTGTTCAGGTGTTCCGCTGGGGTATTACGCGATTCGCGGGCATCGATGCGCAGCAGCTGGATATCAAGCTGCAGAGGAGAGTTGGAAAGCAGTCGCAAAAACTGATTCTCAGTCTCGATTTTCTTCGGCATCAGATTAAGGATGAGCACCTTCAGCGGGCGGATTTCCTGAGTCGTCGCGCGAGTTGTCGTCATCACAAAGACGTTTTCATTACGCAAGAAATTGACGGCCGGTAGCTCGTCCTGCACCCGAATTGGCATAACTTTATTACCTCATAACATACGTATAAACGTTTAGACATCCAGACAGCTGAAGATACCCAGGAATAATGTGAATGTCGAGCCTGCAAATGCAGGGTGAGAAAATTTCACGGAGATATTTACGTTAGAATATAAGAACAAATAAAAGGAGCACGTATGGTTATTAGTATCCGCCGTTCACGGCATGATGAAGGCAAAAAACTGATTGCGATCTGGTGTCGATCGGTCGATGCAACGCACGGTTTTTTATCAAAAGCATATAGAGCGGAGCTGGAAGAGCTGGTGAGCTCATTCCTACCCGAAGCGCCGCTGTGGGTAGCAGTAACGGAGGAAGATGAGCCGGTCGCCTTTATGCTTCTAACGGGGGAACATATGGATGCGTTATTTGTTGATCCTGCCGTTCGCGGCTGTGGCGTGGGTAAGCTTTTGATTAAACACGCCTTGTCGTTAGCGCCCAGACTGACGACTAACGTTAACGAGCAGAATGAACAAGCGGTCGGATTTTATAAGAAAATGGGCTTTAAGGTGACAGGCCGTTCTGAAACGGACGATCTTGGAAAACCGTATCCGTTATTGAATTTGGTACATGAGTAATGAAAAGGCCGGATAAGGGTAGACCGATGTCCGGCAGTTTCAGACGACAAAAACGCAAAAAGCCCATCCGTCAGGATGGGCTCTTCACTTGT
>OBUU01000623.1_pt1 | contig 14158 bp, 14 predicted proteins | sample 1475981 | NCBI WGS metagenome assembly OBUU01 (sample SAMEA2579966, study PRJEB22360) | human gut metagenome | biome: human gut; feature: human-associated habitat; material: faeces | place: Denmark | collected 2008/2010 | reverse complement strand
CTGGGCGGCGGGGGGGGGGGGTCGCCCCGCAGACGGCCGAGCGGCTCCGCCTTCCCCAGCAAAATCCCCGCCTGGGGGCCGCCCAGCAGCTTGTCCCCGGAGAAGCAGCACACATCGGCCCATGCCACCGCCTCGGCCAGCTCCGGGGAGCCGGGGGCGGCGGAGCCGAGATCGCAGAACAGCGGCACCCCCCGCTCCCGGGCCAGAGCGCCCAGCTCGGGCAGGGAGACCGCCTGGGTGAAGCCCACAACCCGGAAGTTGCTGGGGTGCACCTTGAGCAGCACCTGGGCCTCCCCCGCGTCCAGGGCGGCGGCGTAGTCGGCCGGGCGGGTCTTGTAGGTGGTCCCCCCCTCCACCAGCCGGGCCCCGCTGCGGGCCAGGATGTCGGGCACCCGGAAGCCCCCGCCGATCTCCACCAGCTCCCCCCGGGAGATGGCCACCCCCCGCCCCGCCGCCAGGGCGGAGAGGAGGAGAAACACGGCGGCGGCGTTGTTGTTGACCACCAGGGCCGCCTCCGCGCCGGTGAGGGCGCACAGGAGGGACTCGACGGCCGCCCCCCGGCGGCCCCGGCGGCGGGCGGAGAGGTCGTACTCCAGGTTGGAATAGCCCCGGGCGGCCTCTCCCACCGCCGCCGCCGCCCGCGGACTGAGAGGGGCCCGGCCCAGGTTGGTGTGGAGCACCACGCCGGTGGCGTTGATCACCCGCCCCAAGGCGGGCCGGGACAGCTCCGCGCCCCGGCGGAGGACGGACTGCTCCAGCTCATCCAGGCCGGGGACGGCAGACAGCGCCCCGGCGCGCAGGGCGGCGCGGTACTCGTCCAGCACCTGGCGGGCCGCCTGCCGCCGCAGGGCGTAGGGCAGGGGGCTGCCCGCCAGGGCGGGGCGGGCGAGAAGCAGATCCATTTTGGGCAGCGCACGCAGCAGTTCCGGCTTCACAGAGATCCCTCCCGGGTGTCATTTGGCTAGAGTATATCACATTTTTTCAGACGATGGGGTATAAACTGCATGGTTTTCAGAAAAACGGGTACAAAATACGGTAAGACAAGGAAACATTTTCATTGACAGGACACTTACCAAACGGTTATGATTGGAGAGGTCAAAAAGCAACCGATTCCGGCCTGCCCCGCCTCGGGGCCGGGCCGATACAGAAAGGGACAGAGAGCAGATGAGAGGTGTCGAAACCCGTATCCAGGAGATCCGCCACCGGGTGTTCCGGGAGGTGGCCCGCATGGCTTACCACACGGAGTGGCCGGTGGACAAGCGCATTGAGAGCCTGCCTTACAAGATCATCCCGGGCGAGGTGGGCAACTTCCGCAACGACGTGTTTTTGGAGCGGGCCTCGGTGGGCGAGCGGCTGCGGCTGGCCATGGGCCTGCCCTGCCGGAGCGCGGCGGAGCACGCCCCGCTCTCGGAGAATATCGAGGCGGCCGACCGGCCGGAGACCTACTACACCCCTCCGCTCATCAACGTCATTAAGTTTGCCTGCAACGGCTGCGCGGAGAAGCGGGTGCTGGTGACCGAGGGCTGCCAGGGCTGCCTGGCCCACCCCTGCGAGGAGGTCTGCCCCAAGGACGCCATCAAGCTGGACCGTTACAACGGCCGCTCCCACATCGACCCCGGCAAGTGCATCAACTGCGGCCGCTGCGCCGACGTGTGCTCCTACAAGGCCATTATCATTCAGGAGCGGCCCTGCGCCGTGGCCTGCGGAATGGACGCCATCGGAACCGACGCCAATGGCAAGGCCGAGATCGACCCGGACAAGTGCGTCTCCTGCGGCATGTGCCTGGTAAACTGCCCCTTCGGCGCCATCGCCGACAAGTCCCAGATCTTCCAGGTCATCCGGGCCATCCAGTCCGGCGAGCGGGTTTACGCCGCGGTGGCCCCCGCCTTCGTGGGCCAGTTCGGCCCCAAGGTGACCCCCGGCAAGCTCCGCGCCGCCGTGAAGCAGCTCGGCTTTGCCGATGTCTTTGAGGTGGCCATCGGCGCCGACCTCTGTGCCACCCAGGAGGCGGAGGACTTCGTCCGGGAGGTGCCGGAGGAGCTGCCCTTCATGGGCACGTCCTGCTGCCCGGCGTGGTCGGTCATGGCCAAGAAGCTCCACCCCGACCACGCCCACTGCATCTCCATGGCCCTCACCCCCATGACCCTCACCGCCCGCCTCATCAAGCACGAGCATCCCAACGCCAAGGTGGTGTTCATCGGGCCCTGCGCGGCCAAGAAGCTGGAGGCCATGCGCAAGAGCGTGCGCAGCGAGGTGGACTTCGTGCTCACCTTTGAGGAGATGGCGGGGATCTTTGCGGCCAAGCATGTGGATCTGACCACCATCGAGGAGGACCCGGACGGCGTCAACGATGCCTCTACCGACGGGCGCAGCTTCGCCGTGGGCGGCGGCGTGGCCAAGGCGGTGGTCAACGTTATCCAGCACCGCTACCCCGGCCGGGAGGTCAAGGTGACCAGCTCCCAGGGCCTGCGGGAGTGCCGCAAGATGATGCAGGAGGCGGTGGCAGGCAAGTACCCCGGCTATCTGCTGGAGGGCATGGCCTGTCCCGGCGGCTGCGTGGCCGGCGCCGGTACCATGCAGCCCATCAAGAAGTCCCAGGCCGCCGTTGGCCTTTACGCCCGGCAGGCCAAGCACAAGACCTCCGACGAAACCGAGCACATCAAGGAGCTGGACAAGCTGGTGGACTGAGCAGAGCAAAACGAACCCCCGGAACCGACGCGGTTCCGGGGGTTCGTTTATTCCTTGCAGGCCAGACGCTTGTGCACATCCCGGCGGAGCAGGGCGTAGAGCACCGAGGCCACGGGCACGCTGAGCAGCACGCCCACCAGGCCGCCCACGCCGCCGCCGATGGTGACGGCGGCCAGCACCCAGATGCCGGGCAGGCCGATGGAGGTGCCCACCACCTTGGGATAGATGACGTTGCCCTCAATCTGCTGGAGGATCACCAGAAAGACCAGGAAGACCAGGGCCTTGATGGGGGAAACCATCACCAGCAGCAGGGCGGACACAATGGCCCCGATGTAGGCGCCCGCCACCGGGATGATGGCGGAGGCGCCGATGATGACGCCGATGAGAGGGGCGTAGTCGGCCTGGATGAAGAGCATCCCCGCCGCGCACAGCCCGCCCAGGATACAGGCCTCAATGAGCTGCCCGGTGACGAAGCGGGTGAAGGTGTCGGCCGTCAGGTGGACCACGTCGGTGAGGGGGTCGGCAAACCGGGCGGGGACATAGGCCCGCAGCACCCGGCGGCACTGGCTCATGAGGGTGTCCCTGCCGGAGAGCATATAGATGGAGAATACTAGGGAGAGCACCCCGGTGACCACCATGGAGACGATGCCGCTGGTGAGCTCCAGCAGGTGGGGGCCCAGGTCGGACAGGAAGCCCAGCACGTAGTTGAACAGGTTTTTGAGCACATCGTTCAGGCCAGACAGGTCCAGCGCCTCCACATCCAGGTGGAAGTAGGCGATGATATCGTTGTACCAGCCCTGGACGTTGGCCAGGTAGCCCCCCAGGTTGAGGGCGAAGGTCTGGATGCTCTCCACCAGCTTGGGCACCACAAAGGAAAAGATGGCGGCGATGGCCAGAATCAGCACCAGATAGGAGGTGACCACCGCCAGGGGGCGGGCCGCCCCCCTGGCCCGGGTGCGGGACAGCCCTCGATCATAGAGGCGGAAAAAGAAGTGGCAGGGCCGGTTGAGGACGAAGGCCAGTGCGAAGCCGATGAGCAGCGGCTTAACCAGCCCCAGCACCCATGCCACCCCGCCGGCGATCAGGCCCAGGCGGCTGAGTACCATCACCAGTACCACCGTATAGGTGATGAGGAGCAGAATGCTTTTGAACAGCTTTTTATCCATGCTATCTCCCAATTTCATATAATCTGCCTCCACTATAGCATCGGCGGGCGGGGCCAGTCAACGGAATCCGGGCGATTTAAGCAAAGTTTAATGAAATGTTCCGCCTCCATAAAAATTTCCTTGACAAAGGGGCCTGGCAGGTCTATAATCATAGTAAACATATAGGAATTAAGAAGTTTTGAAAGGAGCGTCTCTATGTCGCACTTCATTTATGCGGACCATGCGGCCACCACGGCTGTCTCCGATACCGCCCTCCAGGCCATGCTCCCCCACTTCACCACGGCCTACGGCAACCCCTCCAGCCTGTACCGCTTTGCCCAGGAGGGCAAGACCGACCTGGAGCGGGCGCGGGCGGAGATCGCCGCCTGCCTCAACGCCCGGCCGGAGGAGATCTACTTCACCTCCGGCGGTACGGAGGCGGACAACTGGGCCCTGCGGGGGGTGGCCGAGCTCATGGCCCTGAAGGGGCGGAAGGGCGGCCACATCATCACCTCCGCCATCGAGCACCACGCCGTCCTCCACACCGCCCAATATCTGGAGAAGCAGGGCTATGAGGTCACCTACCTGCCGGTGGACGGGCGGGGGCTGGTGGATCCCGCCGCCCTGGAGGGGGCGATCCGGCCGGACACCATTCTTATCTCCATCATGGCCGCCAACAACGAGATCGGCACCATAGAGCCTGTCGCCGAGCTGGGCCGCATCGCCCGGGCCCACAAGGTGCTCTTTCACACCGACGCGGTGCAGGCCGTGGGCCATATCCCCGTGGACGTGGAAGCGTGGAATGTGGATCTGCTCTCCCTGTCCGCCCACAAGTTCCGCGGCCCCAAGGGAGTGGGCGCCCTGTACGTGAAAAAGCCCCTGCGCCTGCCCGCGCTCATCCAGGGCGGCGGCCAGGAGAAGGGCCGCCGTTCCGGCACCGAGAACGTCCCCGGCGCGGTGGGTATGGCCGCCGCCCTGCGGGAGGCGGTGGACGGCCTGAGCCGGGAGTCCCCCCGCCTGGCCGCCCTGCGGGACAGGCTCATCGACGGCCTGACCGGGCTTCCCTACACCCGCCTCACCGGCGACCCGGTGAACCGCCTGCCCGGCACCGCCTCCTTTGTCTTTGAAGGGGTGGAGGGAGAGGCCCTGCTGCTCCACCTGGACGCCAGGGGCATCTGCGCCTCCTCCGGCTCGGCCTGTTCTTCTGCGTCCCTGGACCCCTCCCACGTGCTGCTGGCCATCGGCCTGCCTCACGCCATTGCCCACGGCTCCCTGCGGCTCTCCCTGGGCGCGGAGAATACCGAGGCGGACGTGGACTACATTTTGAAGGAAGTGCCCCAGGTGGTGGCGTATCTCCGGGAGCTGTCCCCCGTATGGGACCGGGACGCACAGAAGCCCACCTGGGAGCTGTAACTGGAAAGGAGAAACTGCTATGCTGTATTCCGATAAGGTGATGGACCACTTTGAGCACCCCAGGAACGTGGGGGAGATAGAACATGCCGACGGGGTGGGCCAGGTGGGCAACCCCAAGTGCGGCGACATCATGAAGATGTACCTGAAGATCGACGGGGACGTGATCACCGACGTGAAGTTCAAGACCTTTGGCTGCGGCTCGGCCATCGCCACCTCCTCCATGGCCACCGAGATGATCAAGGGAAAGACCATCGCGGAGGCCATGACCCTGACCAACGCCGCCGTGGCGGAGGCTCTGGACGGCCTGCCCGCCTACAAGATGCACTGCTCCGTTCTGGCGGAGGAGGCCATCAAGGCCGCCCTGGCCGACTACTACCGCCGCCAGGGCCGGGAGGTGCCCGAAGCCCTCCGCCTGCCCTGTGAGGATGAGGAGCACGGCTGCTGCTCCTGCGGCCACTGAGCCAGGACACGCAAGGCCCCGGAATCGAAGTGGTTCCGGGGCTTTTTTCTTGACAGAGGGCGGGGCTTGTCATAAAATAGGACGGAACTTTGTGAGAAATAAGGGAGTATGGGTCCGTGATCGAGTTAAAACACATTTCCAAGACCTTTCCCACGGCCGACGGCGTGTTTCAAGCCCTGGACGACATCAATCTGACCATCCGGGACGGGGACATCTTCGGCATCGTGGGCATGAGCGGTGCGGGCAAGTCCACCCTGGTGCGCTGCATCAACCTGCTGGAGCGCCCTACGGCGGGCCAGGTGGTCATCGACGGACAGGATCTCATGGAGCTGTCCGCCCCCCAGCTGCGGGAGAAGCGCCGCTCCATCAGCATGATCTTCCAGCAGTTCAACCTGCTCATGCAGCGCACCTGCCTGGGCAACATCTGCTTCCCCATGGAGATCGCCGGGGTGCCCAAGGGGGAGGCGCGCAAGCGCGCCCTGGAGTATCTGGACATCGTGGGCCTGCCCGACAAGGCCAACGCCTACCCGGCCCAGCTCTCCGGCGGCCAGAAGCAGCGCATCGCCATCGCCCGCGCCCTGGCCTCCAATCCCAAGGTGCTGCTGTGCGACGAGGCCACCTCCGCCCTGGACCCCACCACCACCCGCAGCATCCTCAAGCTGATCCAGGACATCAACCGGCGCATGGGCATCACCGCCGTGATCATCACCCACGAGATGGCGGTGGTGGAGGAGATCTGCTCCCACGTGGCCATCCTGGAGCGCGGCCGCATGGTGGAGACCGGCACAGTGGAGGCGGTGTTCTCCAACCCTCAGACCGAGGCAGGCCGCCGGCTGGTGTTCCCGGAGGGGGCCAACATCGACAAGTTTCCCGTGGCGGGCGTGGTGCGGGTGGTGTTCAACGGCGGCTCCTCCTACGAGCCCCTCATCGCCTCCCTGGCCATCGACTGCGGCGTGAAGGTGAACATACTGGGGGCCGACACCCGCAACGTAAACGGCAAGGCCTTCGGCTCCATGCTGCTGGGCCTGCCCGAGGACCATGGCGAGGCCACCCGTGCCATGAGCTATCTGAAGGCCCAGAAGGACGTCACCGTGGAGGAGGTGCCCGACTACCATGGATAAATTTATGCAGCAGATGCGCGAGGCCTTTGCCAACGAGGCCCTGTGGAAGGAGTTCCAGACTGGTATCTGGGACACCATCTACTCCACCGTGGCGGCCACTCTGGTGGCCTGCGTCCTGGGCATTATCCTGGGCATTATCCTGGTGGCGGGGGAGGAGGACGGCGTGCGCCCCCTGCCCGGCCCGGTGATGAAGGTGCTCAACTTTGCCATCAACATCCTGCGCTCGGTGCCTTTCCTGATCCTGATGATCATGGTGCTTCCCCTGAGTGAGCTCCTGGTGGGTACCACCATCGGCACTGTGGCCTCCATCCCTCCCCTGATTATCGCCTCGGCCTCCTTCGTGGCCCGGCTGGTGGAGACCTCCCTGCGGGAGGTGGACAAGGGGGTCATCGAGGCCGCCCAGTCCATGGGCTGCTCCCCCTTCCAGATCATCTGGAAGGTGATTTTGCCGGAGAGCCTGCCCTCCCTGGTGGCCAGCTTCACCACCGCATTTATCACCATTCTGGGCTACGGCGCCATGGCTGGCGCCATCGGCGGCGGCGGCCTGGGCAAGATTGCCATCAACTACGGCTATTATAAATACAACTATGCGGTGATGCTCATCGCCGTAGTCTTTATTGTGATTTTGGTGCAGATTTTCCAGTCACTGGGTACCTCCCTGGCCACCCGGACGGACCACCGCATCACCAACCGGGCGGGGCGAAGAAAGCTCCGCCGGAACGTCAGCCGGCAGATCAACCGGGACAAGCGCAGCCCCGGCGGCATGTGAATTTTGGAGGGGGCGGCAAAGCAGTTGCTTTGCCGCCCTCTCTTTTTTGTGCAGAATATGCGATTGACAGGAGCGCCTTCCGGTTGTAAACTAAGTGCAACCCAAGCGGAACTGAATAACGCCCCTCAAACGCGAGGAAGAGAAGAGTAGCCAGAGAGATACGGCACAGAGAGCCCGGAATGGTGGAAACGGGTACGGAAGGCTTTGGGGAAGATGGTCTCGGAGCGGCGCGGCTGACTGCCACAGGCACAGGCCGCGACGGGAGCGCCCGTCAGCGCGCGGGAGTATGCCAGTACTCCATAAGGCCCCTGTCGTGAGGCAGGGGTGAAGCAAGGTGGTACCACGAAGCCGGAAGGCTCTCGTCCTTGAATTTGGATTCAAGGGCGTTTTTTTGTGCTCTGATTTGGGAATACCACCTCCCTTTGAGGAACAATGAAAAGGAGAAATGCACCATGAAGAAGCTCGCATCCCTGCTCCTGTCCGGCGCCCTGGCCCTCGGCCTGCTGGCCGGCACCGCCGACACCCCCGCCGCAAACACTGACACCCCTGCCGCCCCCACCCAGACCGGCTCCCTGGAGGGCACCACCCTGAAGGTGGGCGCCTCTCCCGCTCCCCACGCCGAGATCCTGGCCGTGGTGAAGGAACTGCTGGCGGAGGAGGGAATCAACCTGGAGATCGTGGAGTTTACCGACTACATCCAGCCCAACACCGCGGTGGAGAACGGCAGCATTGACGCCAACTACTTCCAGCACATCACCTATCTGAACAACTTCAACGCTGAGAATGGCACCCACCTGGTGAGCGTGGCAGATGTGCACTACGAGCCCTTCGGCATCTACGCCGGCAAGACCGCCAGCCTGGAGGAGCTCCAGGACGGCGCGCAGATCGGCGTGCCCAACGACCCCACCAACGGCGGCCGCGCCCTGCTGCTCCTCCAGGAGCAGGGCCTCATCACTTTGAAGGAGGATGTGGGCCTGGAGCCCACCAAGCTGGACATCGCGGAGAACCCCCACAACTATGAGATCGTGGAGATGGAGGCCGCCCAGCTCCCCCGCTCCCTGGGCAGCCTGGACATTGCCGTCATCAACGGCAACTACGCCATCCAGGCCGATCTGAAGGTAGCCGACGCCCTGGCGATTGAGTCCGCCGAGGGCACCGCCGGCACCGCTTATGTCAATGTGCTGGCCGTCAAGGAGGGCCGGGAGAGCGACCCCGCCATCCAGGCTCTGGCAAAGGCCCTGTGCAGCGACGAGGTCAAGGCGTTCATTGACGAGACCTATGCCGGCGCTGTGCAGGCGGTGTTCTAAGGTCCTATTCACACAGACGGCCCGCGAAGCGGGCCGTCTCATTCGACTAAAATCCTATTGATTTTGTAGGAATTTGGTGGTATACTGCTGAATAGAATCTAAATTATGAGGGAGGTATTACCTATGCAGATTGCAAATACACTGCCCGAGCTGATCGGGAACACCCCCCTGCTTCGGCTGGAGCGGTTTGCCCCCGGGGCAGGGGTGCTGGCCAAGCTGGAGAGCTTTAACCCCCTGTCCTCCGCCAAGGACCGGGCAGGCCTTTACATGATTTTGGACGCCGAGGAGAGGGGCCTGCTCCAGCCCGGCGCGGTGATTGTGGAGCCCACCAGCGGCAACACCGGCGTGGCCCTGGCCTACATCGGCCGCCAGCGGGGCTACCGGGTGGTGCTCACCATGCCGGAGACCATGAGCCAGGAGCGGCGCAGCCTGCTGGCCGCTCTGGGGGCGGAGCTGGTGCTCACCGAAGGGGCCCGGGGTATGGGCGGCGCCATTGAGCGGGCGAAGGAGCTGCTGGAGAGCACCCCCGGCGCGTGGATGCCCGACCAGTTCAACAACCCCGCCAACGCCCGGGCCCACTACGAGACCACCGGTCGCGAGCTGTGGCGGGACACCGACGGTGGCGGGAGTGGGTTCCGGCGGCACCATCACCGGCGCGGGCCGCTATCTGAAGGAGCAGAACCCCGCCATCCGCGTGGTGGCGGTGGAGCCGGCCGAGTCTCCCGTCCTCTCCGGCGGCCGGCCGGGGCCCCATAAGATCCAGGGCATCGGCGCGGGCTTCGTCCCCGGCACCCTGGACATGGGGGTGGTGGACGAGGTGGTGGCCGTCACCGGCGACGAGGCCTATGCCGCCGCCCGGGAGCTGGCCCGTACCGAGGGGGTGCTGGCCGGGGTGTCCTCCGGCGCGGCGGCCCACGCGGCCCGCATCCTGGCCCAGCGGCCGGACATGCGGGGCAAGACCATCGCGGTGGTGCTCCCTGATACTGGCGAGCGCTACCTCTCTACAGGGCTGTTTGCGTAAATAGATCGCGGTGGACACAATCGGCAGCATGGCTCCGGCCGCAGGCGGTTTGCCTGTGGCCACCACCTCCGGGCCTGGGGGGTGTTGGCGTGTGGCCGGAGCCATATTATGTATGGAGCTGGGCCTCCAGGGCGGCACGGTCGGGGAGCAGATAGTGCTGGCGCGTCTTTTTCAGCAGGCCCTCCCGGCTCAGGCTTTGAAAGCACTGGGACACCACCACCCGGGAGATGCCCAGAAAATCGGCCACCTCCTGGTGGGTCAGCCGGATAGTGAGGCGGACCCCCGCCCCCTCCTCTGTACCGTATGGTTCTGACACGGAGAGCAGGAACTGAATGACACGCCCCCGCACGCTTAGAAAGCTGTCGCGGATCAGCATGCGGCCAAGCACCTGGCTCTTCCGGGCGGAGATCTGGAACAGCTTCAGTGCCAGGGCGGGAGAGGCCTCGGCCCGCCGTTTGAACACCTCCGCCGGGATGCGGAAAATCTGACACGCAGTGACTGCGACGGCCCGGTATTCCCGCGGGCCGCCGAACAGGCACTCGTCCTCTCCCACGGGAATCCCTTCAAAGAGCAGGCAGAGCACCCGCTTTTTCCCGCTGCTGTGGATGCACTCCACCCGGATCTGCCCTGTTTGCAGAAAAATCACCTCGCGGGCCGGGTCGCCCTGCTGATAGAACACCGTGCCCGCCGGGACGGTCTCCGGGCGAAAGCCGTCGGTCAGTCTGTCCCACACGGTGTCCCACGGTTCATTTCCAACGGCGGAGAGGTGCTCCGGAATCCACTGCTTTTCCCAGCGAAGCTCTTTTTCCAATGGTGTTCACCCTTCTCCCGGTTTCTGCGCGCGCAGCCCCCGCACAGATTGGGAGGCGGTTCGTGCGGTTTGCACATGGATACCCAATTTATTTTCTTTATTTTCGCAGAAAATGACGATTTTGTAAAGTGGTTAACAGAAAATTGCGGCGGGGTTTTCTATACTGTATCACGTTGTGCGGCCCGCACGCTGTGGGGCCTGTCAAATCTGGTAAAATGGAAAGGGATGGAGCAAATGAAACGAAGGACAGCGCGCGCCCTGTGCGCAGCGGGCCTAAGCCTGTCACTGCTGGCCGGCTTGGTGCCGGCCATGGCCGCAGGCCCGGCGGAGGTGGCGGATAGCCTCTACATCAACGGCAACATCTACACCGTGAATGAAGACTTCTCCACTGCCACCACTATGGCGGTGAAGGGGGACCGCATCCTGTATGTGGGCGACCAAGCCGGTGCGGAGGCCTATGTGGGTGCGGGAACTGAGATCACCGACCTCGGCGGCAAAACCGTGCTGCCCGGTCTCATCGAGGGACATATGCATGTCAGCAATCTGGGGGAAAACCACCTGAAGCTGGACTGCTACTTTAAATCGAAGGAGGATATTCTGGAGATGGTGCGCCAGGCCGCCAAGGAGGCGGAGCCCGGCGAGTGGATCCAGGGTTCCGGCTGGCTGGATACCCTGTGGGATGAGCCCGGCTTCCCTTCAAAGGAGGAACTGGACGCCGTGGCGCCCAACAACCCGGTCTATCTGCTCCGGGCAGACAACCATATGGGCTGGTTTAACAGCATGGCGCTGGAGATGGCGGGCATTACCAAAGATACCCCAGAGCCTCAGGGCGGCCAGATTCTCAAAACGGACAACGGGGAACTGCTGGGCTGCCTTACCGACAACGCGGCGTCAATGGTCATCAAGGTAATTCCTACCTGGAGTGCTGAGGCACAGAAAAACACTGTGCTCATGGCCCAGGAGGAGCTGTTCTCCTATGGCTTTACCTCTGCCACGGACGCAGGCACAAAGGTCAACTACATCCAGCACTATGAGGATCTCTATGAGAGCGGCGAGCTGAAGCTGCGCATTTACGCCATGCCCATGCTCAACAGCACGGACAGCGCCGAGGCCGGCTACATCCGGGAACACGGGCCGGTCAACGGCCTGTACGACAACCATCTGAGTATAATGGGTGTCAAGGTGCTGGGCGACGGTGCTCTGGGCTCCCGCGGCTCTGCTCTGCTGGAGGATTACTCCGACGATCCGGGCAATCGTGGTTCATACCGCTTTACGGACGAGGAGATTTACAACGTGATGAGCCTGGCCTACAACAACGGCTATCAGATCGCGTACCACGCCATCGGCGACGGTGCCAACCACCAGGTGCTGAACACCTACGAGCGCCTGCTGAAGGAAAATCCCCGGGAGGACCCCCGCCTGCGCATTGAGCACTTCCAGGTCGTTACCCCGGAGGATATTGACCGGGCCCTGGAGCTCGGCATCCTCACCGCGATGCAGTTTACCCATGCCACCTCGGACCTGTCCATGGCGGAGGACCGCCTGGGCCCCGAGCGTATTCAGACGGCCTACGCCTAGCGCACCGTTCTGGATAAGGGCGGCATCATTATCGGCGGCTCTGACGCGCCGGTGGAGATGGTCAACCCCTTCCACGGCCTGTATGCCGGTGTCACCCGTATGACCCGCGCCGGTGAGCCGGAGGGCGGCTGGTACGCCAACCAGAAGGTCACCCGTGAGGAGGCGCTGCGCGCCTTTACCATCTGGGCCGCCTATGGTCACAGTTTGAGGAGGATCTCAAGGGCTCTCTGGAGCCCGGCAAGCTGGCCGACTTTGTAGTGATCGACCGGGACTACATGACCTGTCCTGAGGAGGAGATCAAGGATATTCAGGCCCTGATGACAGTCTCCGGCGGCGAGGTGGTCTATACCAAGGACACCAGCGAGCCTACGCTTCTCTGGCAGGGGAAGCCGGTTACCCTCCTGTCTGGGGCGCTGATTGAGCAGCCCGGCACCATTTATGCCTCCGCCTCGGATCTGGCGGGCAACATCAGCGCGGTTCTGGAGCGGGGAGAGGGCACTGTGACCGTGACCTGCGGTGAGCAGTCGGCGGAGCTTCCCGTCAAGACGGTGAATGGGGCAGACTACGTCCCTGTTCGTGCCTTCTTTGAAGGCATCGGCTATGCGGTGACCTGGTACCCGGACAGCCGGACGGTATCAACCTCCCGCATGAGCACGGCGGACACCTCTGAGGCTGCGGCTCAGCCCCCTGTGGACGAGTACAGCTTTCGGCTCGGCAATTTTGACGGCACCGTGGGCGCCTTCTGCGATGTAATCATGACCGGAGCCAAGGAGCTGGCGTTCAGTGATCCCTTTGATCCCGAGGACGAACCCCTTCTTACATCCTATGTGGCGAAAAAGTGCGAGGGATACGGTGTAAAGTACTACATCGACAAGGATCTTCTTCCGACCAAGCTGTTTTCCACTGTGGAGATGGATGGTCAGTGGGTCTATATCCTCTATGCCGACGACGCAGTGCTTCAGGAGTATCTGGAGCTGAAGCAGGAGGAGAAAGACATGATTGCAGCAGGAACCTACACAGAGAAGGCCCAGATCGACCTGGCTACCCGGTATGGCAAGCTGATGGGCTATAGCGATGCTCATATTGCTGCCAGCATCGCAGGGGCGTAATCCAGACAATCAGAGCCGCCGCACTGAAAATCAGTACGGCGGCTCTGATTTATTTTGGGCTGTTCTACACGTTATGTCCGGAGCACTTCTCATGATAGCGGCGCACGAGGTCGGCCAGGGTCAGGCGGTCCACCACGCTGGAGACGGCGGCCTGAATGTCCCGCCACACCTCTACGGTGACGCACCGGTCGGCCCGGTTGCAGCGGCAGGTATCGTCCTGATCCACACAGCTCACCGGCGCCAGATTGCCCTCCAGCACCCGCAGAATCTCCCCCACGGTGTACTCCTCTGGCTCACGGGTGAGGAGGTAGCCGCCCCCCGCGCCCCGGACCGAGCGAACCAGCCCGGCCCGGGAGAGCTGAGTTACAATCTGCTCCAGATATTTATCGGAAATCTCCTGCCGCTGGGCCACATCCCGCAGCGGAACTGCCGCGCCATGGCTGTGAAGGGCCACATCCAGCATGAGGCGGAGCGCATAACGGCCTTTCGTGGAAATTTTCATGCACATCCCTACCTTTTCTGACAAATATAATACCATGGAACAGGTAGGATTTCAAGTGAAATTTCCACTTGACTTTCGCGCCAAAAAGTGCTAAAGTGCTCTACAAGAGGAGCGTGAGAGGTTCATGCGCAGGTACGTCGGTTATGGATACGGCTATTACCGCTGCTATTTTGCCAGCGGTCTGTTTGCCTGCCCATAACCGGCCTGTCAGGAATCTTCCGGCGCTCCGCAGTT
>OBUU01000622.1_pt1 | contig 14196 bp, 9 predicted proteins | sample 1475981 | NCBI WGS metagenome assembly OBUU01 (sample SAMEA2579966, study PRJEB22360) | human gut metagenome | biome: human gut; feature: human-associated habitat; material: faeces | place: Denmark | collected 2008/2010 | reverse complement strand
GTATTAACGCCCCGCGGCCCTCCGCCGGCCCCGCCGGTTCGGCGGTTTTTACTCCCAGTAATACCCACGCCGATACCGCTGCCACCAGCCCCTGAGCAATAAAGGTCATGGCAAAGGTGTGCGGCGGCCAAAGATTCATGGTGCCGGTCACCAGCATCGGACCGATGACCCCTGCCGCCACTCCGCCCCCCATCACCAGGGAGAGCGCACGCGCTCGCCGTTCGCCGCTGACGCCGTCAGTAGCGGCAAAGCGAAAGGAAACCGCCACCGCCGCATAGGCGCCGCCGAAAAAGGCCGCGATGCAGAATAGCCAGAACGAACTCATGACCACCGCCGTCGCCGCCAGCAGTCCCGTCAACATACCGGCGCCGGTCCCGACCATAAACACCGTTTTGCGTCCGCGCCTTCTGGCCAGCGCGCCAAACGGCAAAATACAGGCCGCCATGCCCAGCACAAAAATGGTAATCGGCAGCGTGGCCAGGGTTGGAGAGGGCGCGATGGCGTTGCCAACAATCGCCCCGGTAGCGTAGAACACCACCGAGTTTGCCCCAGCCAGCGCCTGCGCCGTCGCCAGGCGAACAATATTCTGGTTTTGCTGCCTGACGGGCAACGTCATTTCAGCGCTCATAGATTCTCATTATCCTGAATTCATTTTTCGTTATGCCAACGCCCAGGATGACATAATGAACGTAATCAGGCATTTCGACCAGCCATCACGCCGCCATCAATATCCCATACCGCGCCGGTCACCCAGAGGGTGCTATCGCTAAGCAGAAACGCTACGGTTTGCGCGATATCGTCAGGCGTACCGACGCGGCCAATAGGATGGAAGCCGTCGAAGCTATTCATCACATCCTTCACAGCATCTTCAGGTAGAAAGGCTTCATATATCGGTGTATGCACTACCGCCGGAGATACCGCATTGACGCGAATCCCGCTGCTGCCCAGCTCAACTGCCAGATTTTTGGTCAACGCATGCAGACCTGCTTTTGCCATTGAGTAGGCTGACGACGGCGTTGCGCCAATCGCCTGCTGCGCCCACATCGATCCAATATTCACAATTGAGCCTTTGATATTATTGGCCAGCATATTGCGCACCACGTCGCGGGTGATAAAAAAGGTCGCGCGGTTGAGATTCATATACCGATCGTAATCGGCCATTTCATGTTCGATGAACGGCTTCGGGAAGAAGACGCCAGCGGCGTTAACCAGCAGGCTGATATCCTGATGTTTCGCGTTGATGCTCTCCATAACCCGCGCCATACCCGCTTCGCTCATCAGGTCAGCGACGATGATCTCCACGTTACCCTCAGCCGCCAGCGCCTGACGGGCCTGCTCAGCCTTCTGCTGGCGATTGCCCACCAGCACGACCTGACCGCCCTGTTCAACAACCCGTCTGGCCGTTGCCAGCCCCATACCGCTGGTTCCGCCAACCACTAACAATTTTTTACCGGCAAACGCTGTGTTCATCATTAACCTCTTTATGCTTGATTTGGATGGCCTAAGCATGCCTTTGCAGAGCCGCGCTGACGAATGAGAAGAAATCGCGTCACAATAAAGAAAATCTATCTTGATGGATTATACTCATGCCAAAATTCATTGATGGATATTCAGCATGCGCTCGCTTAACCGACTGAAATGGCTTCACGCTTTTGAAGCCGCCGCCCGCCACGGCAGCTTTACCGGCGCGGCCCGAGAGCTGGGCGTGACGCCTGCCGCCGTCGGGCAACTGGTCAGGGCGCTGGAGGATTGGGTTGGCCATCCGCTGCTGCACCGCACCCGCAGCGGTAAAGAGCGTCTCACTCTGGTGAACGAGGCGCAGGAGGCGCTGCAGGATATTACTCAGGGGCTGGATAAGCTGGAAAGCGGGCTGAATAAACTTCGCGGTCGCCGGGCGCGTTCCGTGGTAGTGATCACCGCCTCACAGGTGCTGATGATGAACTGGCTGATGGAGCGGTTAAACCGCTTTTCCGAAGCCTATGAAAACATCGACCTGCGCCTCAACGTTACGGAAAAGCTGATGGATGTTGCCCACGGCGAAGCGGATTTAGGCATCCGCTGCGGTCGCGGCGACTGGCCCGGTGTGGATAAAACCTGGCTAATGGATGAAGAAGCGGTGCTGGTGTGCAGCCCGCTGATCGTTCCAGCGGGCAAATCCGCCTGCGGCGACTGGCTGGCACAGCAAAAGCTGATCCACGATGATACGCCGCACCCGGGAGCCCGTTTTCCTTCCTGGCAGGAGGTTCTGCAGGCCGCTCAGGCCCCAGCGGCGCGCGATAGCGGGCTGCATATCAACTCACACCGGGCGGTCATTCTGGCCGCGCTCAGCGGGCGCGGCGTCGCCATTGTCCGCCGGGCGCTGGTAAAACAGCTTCTCGCCACCGGTCAGCTCGTTCAGCTACATCCGGCCTACCGCTGGCCCCTCAGCTGGTCCTACTATATCGTGACGCCCCGGCATGCGGCCATGCGCCCGGAAGTGAAGGTATTTCATGACTGGCTGCTTCACGATGTGCTGGCGGAGAGCGGGAACGCTGATTTTCTGCCGCTGACCCCGCCATAGAAAACCTTTGTTGTTTTATGGGTTGACCTGGTCATGGATGCGCCACTTCTGTTTGAGCACATTTTTGTCCTGGCTATCCAGCCACTGATTTACCTTTTCCAGCAGCTGCGGGTTATCTTTATTCATCATATAGACTTTGAAGCTGGCGGTGCCCGGGAAGGGTTGCTCATTGGCCACGCAAAACACGCCCGGTTCATTGCTTTGGTAATACACGCCTTCGATCAGGTCGGTTACCATCATATCCGCCGTTTTCTGCCGCAGCGCTTCAAGGTTATCCACGTTATTTTTCACCCGAATAATCTGCGCCTGCTTGAGATGTTCATCCACAAAGCTTTGATTGGTGCCGCCCGGGTTCACTACCACCTTCACGTTTGGCTGGTCGATTTTTTCCAGGCTGCCGAGAGCGGGCGCCGCCGCGCAGTTAGCCAGCGCAATTTTGCCGTTCGGCACGACCGGCTGGCTTAAGGCAAATTCCTTCGCCCGGGCCGCAGTTTCCGTCACCCCGCCCATAGCAATATCAAACTTATCCGCTTTCAGGTCCGCAGAGAGCGTTGGCCAGCTGGTCGGCACAAAGCTTACCTTTAGCCCAAGCCGCTTGCCGAGATCCTTCGCCATATCAACATCGTATCCCAGCAGTTCTCCGGCTTTATTATGAAACGCCAGCGGCGCGTAATCTCCCGGTACGCCGACTTTAAGTTCGCCGCTTTGTTGAATGCTGTTCATGTCGCGCGCCTGGGCGCCGAAGGCGACAGCAGCGATGACGAAAGCAATACCTGACTTCAACTTCATCTTTATATCCTTGTTCAAATGTGAACCGTTTTATGATTATCCTGCGCTGCGCAGCGGATTCTGTTTATCGTTCATAAAATCTTTAATCATGGATGCCGTCAATACCGGCGGCGAAAAACGCGAGATCGTTCCGTCGGCCGCTTGCCCGGCGAGCTGCTCGCAAAAGCGCTCAACCTGATTAACCGGACAGCCGGCAATATCCTGGGCGGAAAAACGCCACCACCGTAGCGCCAGCAGCTGCTCGATAATCGCCTCGCTAAAGCGCATGCGGATAACTTTCGCCGGGTTACCGCCGACAATGGCGTAAGGCGCGACATCTTTGACCACCAGCGCGTTGGCGGCGACAACTGCGCCATCGCCAATAGTGATGCCCTGCGCCAGAGTGACGTTCTGGCCAATCCAGACATCGTTGCCGATGGTTATCGGTCGGGGAGTTTTTTCAAAAGGATAAAACTGGTTGGGCCTGCCGCTATCGGCAGCCAGCGTCGCCATCACGCCGGAGTGATGGGCATAAAAAACCGGGCTGGCGCTGGCCCACTCCAGGGGATGCCGATCGCCAAGTACCTGTAACCGGTCGGCAATCGATGTGTAGCGCCCCACTTTAATCAGCGCCGGCAGCAGGGTTCGCGTATAGCTAAAAGCGCCCAATGAGGCCAGCCGTTCGCCGCAGCGCCCCCAGTAGGTGGTATACGCCTCGGTGGTTAAATTTTCCGGTATCTCGATCGGCAGATCGTCACGGTAAAAGGCGTGGGCGCAGACCAGCTTCTGCCCGCCGACAAAAATTCGCTGCGCCTGCAACAGGGGTTTAAGCTCCCCAAAGGTGATTTTCATGATCGATTTCCCGCACCAAAGTATTCCCGGTCAGCCGCTTCATCTCTCGATCATTGATAGCGTACCGATCCGCTCGCCGCGCGAAAAATCACTATGACATCTCTTTTTTGTGAGCTACAACGCGAAAGCCTTGGGCCGTAATCGCCTGCGATCGTCAGTTATACTCCAGCGCAAAGGTCACCATGCTATTGGCGGTGCCGGCGGTCACCGCATCATCGGTCTGAACGTACTGGGCGTTGAAGTTGATATTCTCCGCGCTGCCGGCGCTGCTGGCGTTAATCCGCTTTAGCACCGGGAGATTGCTGGCCTCGTTGATTTTGACGCTGGTCCCTGCCGCAGGCGCCGGGGCGCTGTTATTGCCGTACGTGAGCCTGACGCCCACCCCGCTCGCAGAGGCGTTGGCTTTGCTTAACGCGAGGGTATCCGTACCGCCGCCTGGTGAGGTGACGCCAAAAAAGCCGATGCGGATATCGGTTGGCGTGGAGCAAAAGACCGGTATGGAGAAGCTTTTCGCGCTGCCGCCGGTGGTGCTTTTACCCTTGAACTCCGCTTTATTCACCGTCCCCAGGCTAACGTGAATATTCGTGGTTGAAACCTGACAGCTACCGCTGCTGCCGATATCGACGTTCAGCGCCGCCATATCGAGCGTAACCGGCGAGCTGGCGACAAAACCGGCGCGGCTGTCGGCCTGCTGCTGGATCGTCAGTTCGCCAATCTGCGGCTGCGCCGGAACGTTAGCGTGGTTACCGCTGACCAGGGCGACATCCCCGGTCTTATAAAACGTCACAAAGACTTTCACCACAATCTGCTGCTGGTTCAGCAGGTTAGCCATCTCCTGGCTGTCACACACCGTCACGGATTCCGCACTATCGGCCGCGTGGCTGCCATCAATAAAGCGAACCGCGCCGCCGGGATATCGGCCGCCGCCGCACTGGAAGCCCAGTGAGTATCCGATACCCTCCAGCGCCGAGGGGAACACATGCTGACCGCCGATGGAAAGCGGCGATGAGGCCATTTTTAGCTGCCGATAAACCAGACGCTTTGCCGCCGCTTTCGGCACCTGAAGATCGCAGGAGAAATGAATCCCGCTGCCGTTATCCGCCATCACGCCGGTCATCTGCGTATTCAGCGGCAGCGTGGGCAGGTACTTGATATTCTGGACGTTCACGGTCATCTGGCCGATATCCCCTTTGCAGGTTTCCGCCCAGCCGCTGTGGCTATAGATGCCCGCTATCAGCAGGAATAAAAACGATACTATGCGCAAAATCACCTCTGTGCAGACCTACTGGCAGAAGCCAGAGACGGTTTTAACCGGACTCTGCCTCTGCTGTACGGTATCGGTAAGATGGAAATGCAGCGCGCATCTCCGTGAGATGTTGTCGGCATTCCAGGCGACATCCAGCGTCCCTTCCTGCGGAATGCCGCTCAGATAGACCTGCCCGCCGTCGGCCACCATGCCGCCCGGGGCCCCGCCAGGATCGCCTTCAGCTTTCCGCAAGCGAACGCTGGCGCCGAACGGCAGCGGCCCGTGACTATCGCTGAGGGTAAACAGCACGCGGCTGCCGATATGGGTCTGGTAGTTCGCCTGCACCACCGCCCCGCCGCCGGGGATCACCGTCTGTCCTTCAAGTTCGACATCGGCATCGTCGGCCAGCGATTCGGTATCAAGCGTAATGGTGTTTTTGCGATAGGCCGTCAGCGAAGGCACCACCGCATAGCCTCGCCAGTCGGTATGCACATTGCTGCCGTTCTGAATCGCCACCTCAGCAGCGCCCGGCGCACGCACGATGGCAAAGCTTTCGCCGACGGTCTGCCCGAGCGTCACGCCATGAGGATGGGCGACAACAGAGCCCGATGCGCCCCAGGTAAGCTGCTGACTGGCGCTATCGTGGCGATAGCCGAGCTGCGCGGTTCCGTAGCCGCCGTGGTAATCCAGCGCGGCGCTGCTGTTACTGCCCTGACCGCCGTTAACGTAGCCCTGCTGGAGGGAGTAGTAGAGATTGGGATGATGCGGAAGCGAACCGAACAGCGACGCCTGCTGCGAAGTACGTCCGCTATTGTCGGAGGTCATGCTGTAGCTGATCGCGCTCTCGGATAGCGGGCCGAAAAGCGGAACGCTCAGATTAAAGGACCACGAACGATCGGCTTTTTGTCGATCGGATGAATGGGTGTAGTAATAACCCACGCCCCACGTCACGCCTCGCCAGGCGCTGTAAAATCCGAGATGCAGCGTTTCATCGCGGCTATGACTGTGCCAGTACTCCTGCGACCAGGCGGATATCGCCAGGCTGCTGATACCGCCAAAGGCCTGAGAAAGCGATATTTCTTCGCGGCTGCGCTTGTTGTCGAGCAGCCCGTTGCGGCTTTCAAGCGCATTCGCTTCGCTGAAGTCATAGTAGCCACTGGAGGAGTAGCGATAGCTGGCGAGACTGAATGAAGTCCCCGTGCCGGCAAAATCCTTCTGATACTGCACGCGCACCGAATGACCTGCCGAGCGCTTTCCCGACGGCGCTGTGGTGTTTGCCCACGTCGCATCGCCTCCGATCGACCCCAGTTCGCCCAAACCGCGCCCGATGCCAAGCGCCCACGACTGGTAATCCTGCGCCAGCTGGCTACCGCCGTAGAGCGTGAATTCAGCCGGTAGCCCATAAAACAGCGTGCCCTGTAAAAACGTCGGCGACTGCCCCTGGCGCTGCGCTGAACGGAAGCGCCCGGCGCTCAGGTTGTATTTAACCCGCCCTTCGCGCAGCATAAAGGGTACGGCTGAAAAAGGTTGCGTAAAGGTTCGCACCGAACCGTCGCTCTCTTTCACCTGGACTTCGAGGTCGCCGCTTTGCGCCGTCGGATAGAGATCGTTTATTGCAAACGCCCCCGGCGAGACGAACGTTTCATAGATCACGTAGCCATGCTGGGATATCGTCACCTTGGCATTACTATGCGCCATCCCGCGGATCGTTGGAGCGAAGCCGCGCTGGCTGTCCGGCAGCATTTCATCATCGGACATTAGCTGAATACCGCGAAACTGCACGCTGTCAAAAACGTCGCCGGTCGTAAAGGTATCGCCCATTCGCAGCAGGCTTTTGAGGGATTTCACATCGCGCTGTAGCCAGGTGCTCTGCGAATTCCAGCGCCGGGTGCGATCGTACTCCATCGACGATACGTTGCGCAGGCGCCAGGCCCCAAGGTTAACCCCGCTGCGTAGGTTCAGATAGCTGGATTGGCTATTGTCATCCGGCTGCCGGGTTTGCGACCCGGTCAGGTTGTAGTTAACAAACGCCGCCGGGATACCGTCGTCCCAGCGCGCTGGATCCACGTATCCGCGGCTCTGGACGTTCATGGCCGCCTGGGGAATGCTTAAGATCAGGCGCTGATCGGCAAAATCGAAACGGCTACTGGCATCAGGAATGTAGCGCTCGATGTGGGTGAACGCTTGCCCCTCATGCAGCGATTGAAAGGCAGAAAAAGCGCTGACGTTCACGCCATATTCCGCCAGCTGCGCCGGGGTTAACTGCGGCTGCAGCGCGCCGTTGCTGTCGATAAACGTCACCTCGCCCCGGGTTATTTCCTGATTATTCACCCAAATGCTGACTGAATAAGTCCCCGGCTGCTGGCCGCCTGATTTTGCAAAATAGCGTAAGTCAGCGGTCTTTTGCTGCGGATTGGCAAATTCTAAGGCCGCCGGATCGAAGTACTCATCCGCCCGCGCGATGCCGCTTTGACAAAGCAGGAAAAGCGCCGTCGGCACCGTCGCTAATAATGAAATCCCGCCGGTTGGCGCAGCGATCGCCGTATAACCGGAAGTCATACCAGAGGGGTTATTTTTCACAATATCCTGACCAGACGAAGCAAAATTACTGTTGCGCGAAATCCGTCATCCCGCCGAAATCATTAATGGCGCGCCACTTAATAATGCCGGTGCGATGAATCGGCCACTCTTGCTGGCTAAAGGGTCCAATCATGCCGGGTTCAGTAATCTCCTTGCCGCCCACCGAAAGGGTAAAAAATGAAACAAAATAGGGCGTCGGGTTTTGTGCTACCAGCCGTGAGCCGTCAATTTTAAATGTCAGCTTGCGCCATGCATCGGCTGGGTCACCCGTCAGGCCATTCGGGCGATAGAAGATCTTAAATTTTGATTTAATATTGACCTGTAGCTTATTCACTTCATCTTTTTTCGTTGGCGCAATACTTTTTACATTGAGCCAAAATACCGATTCCCGATCCGCGGGCAGCGTTGCGCCAATGAAATTAATACGCAACACGTTCTGCTGTTCTGGATCGAGCCGGAATAACGGCGGCGTAACGATAAACGGCACCCGGCTCTTATTATTCTCCGCATAATTTTCCACCCACGATTGCACCAGATAAGGCGAATGGCTATCTGCATTAGTAACTGATATTGCGGCCTCTCGCTTCCCTTCCTGATAGATTACCCGGGTTCCTCCCATGACAATACCGGCGTGGGCCGCAGTGGATAATATTAACAAGGCTAGCGCTGCGATCGTTCGTTTCATAATCATTACCGTCCGGGAATAATAAAAGCGGGTATCAGTAACAAAGCCTGATAATAAATATGGATAAACCAGGGCGCCCGTCTTTCAGCCAGGCAGAAGCTAACGCCTTGCCCGGCCCGGGCAAGCTTTAATAACCGTAGCGTTACCCGCTTTTATTTTATTAGTTGTAAACCATATTGAAGTTAGCTGTACCGTTGGCAGAACCCGCGGTAACCGCACTGGTCGAGACATAGTCAGCAAAGAATTCGAGATCGGCGGTTCCGGTAGTGGTGCCGCTGGCACCGGCGGTAACGCTATGGCCGCGAGAAACGTCGCCAAGCTCAACCGGCGTCGATTTGTCATCTTCATACAGCTTAATCGCTACCCCTTTTGCGGTACCGTTAATCGCCAGTAGATCGCTATTGTTGCTATCGCGGGTACCGTCAAACAGCACCGAGACGGTGGTGACGGTGGAAGGACAATCTTTGACTTTGATATGAAAGGAGGTTTTGGTGGTTTCTGAACCCGTGCCGGTAAAATAGCTGCTCGCCCATTTTCCCAGATCGACGCTTTGATTCGCGCTGGTGCTATCAACATTACAGGAGGAGTCGGTAATGGAGCCGGTAAAATCCACCTGACCGCCCGTTCCTTGCGTGCCCGCATTCGAGCCGGGATTCACGGTCATTGCCGAACTGGCCGGCTGTGAAGGCGTGGATAATGCGCTGCCAGACACCAGAGCACCGACAAACATTGCCATAATACGAAATTGCTTTTTCATTATTTATCTCATCTCTAACTTATATTTTTACAGATTCCGCGCTAAGGCTTAAGGCCGCGCAAATCTGCATACAGATCCTCCATGTTAATAGTATTGGCGTTCCGTCCGCAGGCCATCAGGAAAAAACCCGTGCCGCTCAATTGATCATGCGTAATAAAATAAAAAGTGCTTTTAGCGAAATTGACTAACCATTTATTCAGGGAACAAATAAATACTATCCCTACCCATTACAAATCGCAATATTTTGTTATGTTAATGAAATGCTGTTTTATTTCACATATAAAAATAATATTAAAGACATTGCGCTTTTTGTTAATTAACGCAACCAAAAATCACGATACAATAACATCAAATCGCAACATTGGATTGCACAATTTAACAAACACAACGAATTTAGCCGCTATTTTGCGGCAATAAATCCGTGAGCACGCGCGGCATTTATTAAATATTAGGATTAATCTTAGGTTGTGTTCAATCTTATTTTCGTAAACGAATAATCAATAATCACGTGAGTAATTATTAATAATCAATATGGAAGAAGCTTTTTTAAGCGGCAAGCGGCTGGACGCAAAAGCAATAACAGTACTTTTTTTATGGAATAAAAACCCGCAATCAAACAAGATTGCGGGCGGTATTGAAAAATGAATAAATAGCAGGCTTCGATCAGAACAGGCCCAGCGGCGCGGTACCGTAGCTGACCAGCAGGTTTTTCGTCTGCTGGTATGCGTTGAGGGCCATTTTATGCGTTTCACGCCCTACGCCGGACTGTTTGTAACCGCCGAATGCGGCGTGCGCAGGATAGATGTGATAACAGTTGGTCCACACCCGGCCGGCTTTTATGCCGCGCCCCATGCGATAGGCAAGATTGGTATCCCTCGTCCACACCCCAGCCCCAAGGCCGAACTGGGTCTGATTAGCGATAGACAGCGCCTCAGCTTCATCCTTAAAGGTGGTCACGCCAATCACCGGGCCGAAAATCTCTTCCTGGAAGCTGCGCATATCGTTGCGTCCCTGAATCAGCGTCGGCTGAATATAGTAGCCGTTATCCAGTTCGGCAGAGATGCTGGCGCGTTCGCCGCCGGTCAGGATGGTACCGCCTTCATCGCGAGCGATCTTGATATACGAGAGTATTTTATCGAACTGCTGACGTGACGCCTGCGCGCCGATCATCGTACCGGTGTCAAAGGGGTCGCCGCGGCGAATTTGCGCCACTTTGTCCATGACCCGCGCCATAAAGGGTTCGTAAATAGACTCCTGAATCAGCGCGCGGGACGGGCAGGTACAAACCTCCCCTTGGTTAAAGAAGCCCAGCACCAGGCCTTCCACCGCCTTCTCGATATACTCTTCTTCCCCCTCCATCACGTCGGCAAAGTAGATGTTCGGCGATTTACCGCCCAGCTCAACGGTGCAAGGGATAATGTTTTCCGCCGCGCAGGCCATAATATGGCGGCCAACCGGCGTCGACCCCTTTGCGCGGCCAATATGGCGCCGCCCGGGGGGCGGGGAGCCGGTAAAGGCGATTTTGGCAATGCGTTTACTGGTGGCCAGCGCTTCGCCCGCCTCCTTGCCAAAACCCTGAACCACGTTAAGGACGCCCGCCGGGAACAGATCGCCAATAATCTCCAGCAGCAGCGTGATGCTTAGCGGCGTCTGCTCCGCCGGTTTTAGTACCACGCAGTTACCTGCCGCCAGCGCCGGCGCCAGTTTCCAGGCGGCCATTAACAGCGGAAAGTTCCACGGGATAATTTGTCCGACCACGCCAAGAGGCTCATGGAAATGGTAAGCCACCGTCGTTTCATCAATCTCCGCCGTGCTCCCTTCCTGCGCGCGCAGGCAGCCGGCGAAGTAGCGGAAGTGATCGACCGCCAGCGGCAGGTCGGCGTTGAGCGTTTCGCGGATCGGTTTGCCGTTATCCCAGCTCTCCGCCACCGCCAGATACTCGAGGTTGGCCTCAATACGGTCGGCAACCTGCAGCAGCAGATTGGCGCGCTGCTGAGCCGACGTTTTGCCCCAGGCGTCGGCGGCCCGATGCGCCGCATCCAGGGCGAAGTCGATATCTTTGGCATCCGATCGTGGAAACTGACCAATGTTGCTACCGTCGACCGGGGAGGTGTTCATAAAGAATTCGCCGCCAATCGGCTCGACAAATTTACCATCAATAAAGTTACCGTAAGCAGACTTCAGTGAAACCAAAGCGCCCGGCGTGCCAGGATGTGCATAACGCATCGCGAATCTCCTTCATGTAGGGTTGAAGCGCAGCGGCGTATTAGTTTTGTCCGGCGGCTCGCTGCGTCTTCAGACCATTGCAGGGGGCGTGCCACCTTTTTCGCCACCAAAAATATTTCTATTTTTCATATTGATAGCTTATAAATCTCGCTTTCTGTTGCACTGAATGTTCCTTATGTGTTGCAAATCGCAACACTAACAAAACCTTGTAGCTACAATATTGCAACACTAGTGAGATGACGAGGTGTCCCGTGCCAGGAAATCCATTTGCCCTGACGCCAGAGATCAAAGCGAGCCCGCTGCTGAGCGACTCCTGGTGCCGCAGCCAGCGCTATGGCATCGACCCCGCTACTGACGACTTCCCTCGCCTGCACGCCAGCGAGCTGGCCGACAGGCTCGCCAGCCATACCCGTCTGCAAAAGCTGGCCCAGCCGGTGGTTAATGCCTTGTCCAGCAAGGTCAACGATCTGCAATCGGTGGTGATCCTCTCTGACGCCAGCGGACTGGTTTTGCAAACCTTTGGTGAGACGCAGGCCATGCAGAAAGCGCAGCGCTTCGCTTTAGCCCCGGGCAACCTGTGGAGCGAAAGCGGACGCGGAACCAACGCCATCGGCACCGCGCTGGCGATAGACGACAGCTGCGAAATTGATGGCCGTCAGCATTTCCTCACCAGCAACCAGGGCCTGTATTGCGCCGCCGTACCGCTGCAAAATCCCGAGGGGAAAATAGCCGGGGTGCTGGATATCTCCGGCCCGGCCCACTATCCGCACGCCCGGACGCTGGCGTGGGTAAAAGGCGCCGCGAAGCAAATAGAATATCTATGGGTGAAACAGAGTCTGCACCCGCAGCAGTGGCTGATGAGCCTGCATCCCCGGGCGGAAAAACTCGACAGCGTAGACGAACGGCTGCTGGTCTTTACCGATAACGTGCTGACGGCGGCTAACCGGCTGGCGATGCGCGAATTCGACCTCGACGCCGCCCGGTTTGGTCATCTCACTTTCCAGCAGCTTTTTCCGCAGCTGCGGCAAACCGCCGTTACTATCCCGCTGCCGGTCGCCGTCGGAGGACACAACTACTATTACCGTCTGCGTGCTCCCGCGACCGCCAGCGTGGCGACGACCGCGCGCCCGGCACTCGATCTGCCGTTCTCCAGCCCGCATGAATCAGAAAAGCTGCTGCGTCTGCTTAATGCCGGGATTGGCTTATGTATCGAAGGAGAGACCGGCTGCGGCAAAGAGTACGTCAGCCGCACGCTGCCCCGGCACAGCCGCTGGAGCAGCGGCAAATTCGTCGCCATCAACTGCGCCGCTATTCCGGAATCGCTAATTGAATCAGAACTGTTTGGCTACCAGCCCGGCGCGTTTACCGGGGCAAACAAAAACGGCTATATCGGCAAAATCCGCGAGGCCGATGGCGGCATTCTTTTTCTTGATGAAATTGGCGATATGCCGTTAGCGCTACAAACCCGGCTGCTGCGGGTCTTGCAGGAGAAAGAGGTCACGCCGTTAGGCGCCAGCCGGAGCTCGCCGGTGAACTTCGCGGTCATTTGCGCGACCCATCGCAACCTGGCGCAGCGGGTGGCCGAAGGCGTCTTCCGCGAAGACCTGCTCTACCGCCTGCGTGAGTTTGCCCTGACGCTGCCGCCGCTGCGCAAGTGGCCTGAACTGCCTGCGTTTATTCAGCGGCTGTGGCGCGAGCAGGGCGGAGAGAAACGTCGCATCACGCTGGCCCCGGAGGTTATACAACGGCTGGCGGCTCAGCCCTGGCCAGGCAATGTGCGCCAGCTGCAAAGCCTGATGAGAGTATTGCTGGCGCTTGCCGAAGATGGCGAAACGCTGGGGGTCGATGATTTGCCTCATGAGTACCGAACCCCGACCGCCGCGCCGGGTGGGCTACAGCAGCACGATGCGCAGCTGATTGCCGACACCCTGGCAAGCTATAACGGCAATATCACTAAGGCCGCGCAGGCTTTAGGCGTCGCACGCAGTACGCTCTATCGCCGCGCCGCCCGCCGCGGAGGCCAGTGAGCCAGCCATGGAGATTTCGTCAGGGCGTGTTAGCCAGGCGAACAGGCGTTTACTTATCGTTTCGCACAGGGAGGTTAATCGTCGCCCGACGCCCTGCCAGACAAGCTGCGCGCTACCGACGCCACAGGCTGAAATAAATCGTCGTGGATTCAGCCAGGCTATTTAGCCTCACAACATTCATGACTGGCGTAATGCGCTTTTTTATTTTAGTATTTACTAAATTTAGAAAAGACTAAAATAAATGAATACACCAGAACAGCTACAGGCCAGCGCGGGCGAAGCCGCCGCGCTGCTGAAAGCCATGAGCCATCCCAGCAGGCTTTTGATTCTGTGCATGCTGTGCGATTCGCCGGGCACCAGCGCCGGCGAGCTGGCGCGGATCACCGGATTAAGCCCCTCCGCCACATCTCAACATCTGGCGCGAATGCGCGATGAAAGGCTGATCGGCTGCGAGCGTCAGGCGCAGGGGGGCCCCCACTTCTTTTACAATCGTCT
>OBUU01000588.1_pt1 | contig 15142 bp, 15 predicted proteins | sample 1475981 | NCBI WGS metagenome assembly OBUU01 (sample SAMEA2579966, study PRJEB22360) | human gut metagenome | biome: human gut; feature: human-associated habitat; material: faeces | place: Denmark | collected 2008/2010 | reverse complement strand
TGCTCCGGCAGGGGCCGCCGGGCATGAGGAAGGTGTCCCCCCGCCGGAAGGCCCGGGCCAGCTTTTTGGGGCTGGTGACGTAGTTGATGCTGTCCAGGCAGCACACGCAGGCGTCGATAGTGCCGTAGAGATCCAGCTCCTCCATGGCCTGATGCAGAAAGATCGGCTCGATGGGGCCTGCGCCCCGGCATTTCTCCGCCGCCTGGGCCAGCATCTCCTGGGACAGGTCGGCGCCGATCATCTCATAGCCCCGCTCCGCCAGGACACGGGTCAGGCTCCCGGTGCCGCAGGCCAGATCCAGCACCGTGCGGATGGGCAGCCGGCTGCGGGCGAAGTGCTTCTCCAGATAGTCGGCCCAGCGGGCATAGTGCACGTCGGCGGTAAAGGCGTCGTAGCACCCCGCCAGGAATTCATATGCCATCGCCGCCCAGCTTCTCCTTGATCCGCGGGAGCACCGCCTGATAACCGTCGGCCCCGTACTGGAGAGAACGGTTGACCCGGCTGATGGTGGCGCTGGACGCGCCGGTGCGCTCCAGAATGTCGTTGTAGATCATGCCGTCGGACAGGAGCATGGCCACCTCAAAGCGCTGTTCCATAGCCCTCAGCTCCGCCACGGTGCACAGGTCGGAAAAGAACTTCTTGCACTCATCCAGATCCTTCAGGGTAAGAATGGCCTCATAGAGCACATCCACATGCTCCCGCTTTTCGTTTTTCGTCATAGGTATCAATGACCTCCTCGTCAGTCTCTGCGGAAATCGTATCTATTTTACCAAAGTGAAGTATAGAAGTAAACCTCTTTTTCACCGATTTTACGGAGTTTCATAGGATGGAGCACCGGATTCTGAGAGAGGGAGGTGCCCGCGATGAAGGGGCTGCACACAGGGACGGAGAAGGCCGCGCCGGCTTGGAAGGAGTGGAGGCGGGAATTCTGCTGGGAGGAGGAGCCGGTGCTCGCGGTCTCCGGTGTCCGTCTGGAGCTGCCGGAGGGAATCCCCGGCCTGCGGCGGCTGGAACGCTGGTGCCGCCGCCTGGAGGGGGCGTGGGCGGCCCGCTGGGAGCGGGAGCTCTATCCCAGGGCCTGCACGGCCGCCCGGCAGGCCAGGGAGGTCTCCCACCCCTTCCGGCCGTGGGAGGCATCCCTCACCGGCGCCGTGACCCTCCACACCCCGGAGTGCCTGAGCCTGTATTATGACGCCGCGGAGCGGACCGGGGGCCCCCACGGCGTCACCCTGCGGCAGGGAAGCGCCTGGGCGCTGCCGGGGGGGAGCCCCCTGACGCTGGGGGAGCTGTTTCCGCCGGGATTCCGGTGGAGGGCATGGGCGCTGGCGGAGCGGCAGCTCCGGGCTCGGCTGTCCGCGGGGGAGTCCTGGTTCGCGCCCGACTGGGAGGCGCGGCTGCCCCGCAGCTTCGACCCGGAGCGTTTCTATTTGACGGAGGCGGGGCCTGTGATCTACTTTCCACTTTACTCCATCGCGCCCTATGCGGAGGGGATTCCGGCCTTTTCTCTCGCAATCCCGGGGCAGAAAGAAAATACCCCGGAGGAATAGCTGTTTTTTTGCACTTTTTACCTTGTCAGCCCTGCCGCCGCGGCGTTATAATAAAGGGCGTTCCGGGAGAGACTCCTTCATAAATGAAGGTGCCCTCCCGGGCGGTTGCGCGCGGGAAAAGGCCAATGCGCGAATCCCCGCGGCAGGAGGAACGAACTATGGTCAAAGCAATCGTTGGCGCAAACTGGGGCGACGAGGGCAAGGGAAAAATCACCGATCTCCTGGCCGAGGCGTCCGATGTGGTCATCCGCTTTCAGGGCGGGGCCAACGCCGGGCACACCATCATCTGTGACTACGGCAAATTTGCGCTCCACCAACTGCCCTCGGGTGTCTTTTACCCGCATACCACCAACATCATCGGCAACGGTGTGGCCCTGGACGTGAAGAAGTTTCTGGCCGAGCTGAAGCATCTGGCCGACGGCGGTGTGCCCGCCCCCCATATCATCGTGGATCAGCGTACCCAGCTTCTGATGAGCTATCATGTGCTGCTGGACAGCTATGAGGAGGAGCGCCTGGCGGGGGCTGCTTTCGGCTCCACCAAGTCGGGCATCGCACCCTTCTATTCCGACAAGTACGCCAAAATCGGGATTCAGGTGGCCGACCTCTATAATGAGGAGCGGCTCATGGGTCAACTGGAGCACATCTGTACCCTGAAAAACGTCCTGCTGGAGCACCTCTACCACAAGCCTCTGCTGGAGCCAAAGGCGTTGTTTGACGAGCTGATGGGCTACCGCGCGGCGCTGGAGCCCTACGTGGGCGACGCGGTGAGCTTCGTTCACCGGGCCCTTAAGGAGGGCAGGCAGGTGCTGCTGGAGGGGCAGTTGGGCTCCATGAAGGATCCCAACCTGGGCATCTGCCCCATGACCACCTCCTCCCATACCCTGGCGGGCTTCGGCACCGTGGGCGGCGCGGTGCCTCCCACGGCCCTTACCGATATCATCACGGTCACTAAGGCATACTCCTCCGCCGTGGGCGCCGGCGCCTTCGTCAGCGAGCTGTTCGGCGCGGAGGCCGACGAACTGAGACGCCGGGGCGGCGACGCCGGTGAGTTCGGCGCCACCACCGGCCGGCCCCGCCGGGTGGGCTGGTTCGATGCCGTTGCCACGAAATACGGCTGCATGGTGCAGGGGGCGACACAGGTGGCGCTCACCGCCATCGACTGCCTGGGCTACCTCGACGAGATCAAGGTGTGCACCGGCTATGAGATCGACGGCAAGGTGACCACCGACTTCCCTGTGCCCGCTCTGCTGGACCGGGCCAAGCCGGTGTATGAAACCCTGCCGGGCTGGAAGTGCGATATCCGGGGCGTCACTGACTACGGCAAGCTGCCCCAGGCCGCCCGGGACTATGTGGACTTCATTGAAAAGCACATCGAGGCCCCCATCACCATCGTCTCCACCGGCCCCAAGCGCCATGAGATCTGCCGGCGGGCCGGGAGCTGAGACCGTCCCTCTGTGCGGAAAGGCAAAGGAAAGCCTCCGGCTGTGCCGGAGGCTTTCCTTGTGCACACCAGCTCAGCGGCTGTGGCGATAACAGTCCATGAGTGCCTTCCAAGAGTGCTTGGGCCAGAAGCGGCGCTTGGCCTCGGCGGACCAGCCCCTGTTTTCCAGAATTCCATCGCTGCGCTCGTCCAGCGCAGGAAGCTGTTTGCTCGTTCCATGAGCCTTCTTCATAAGACACACCTCTTTTGCGGTTTTCAGAGCATTTTTGCCCTGTGAGGCATAGTATTTCCATTGTAGAGGGGAAAACAAGGATGGTTACACGCAAAATAGTTCCAAGGAACGTACGATGATTGTTTAACCGGCGGCTTGAAACGCACAGAAGGCCCCCCCGCCGGGCGGGGGGGCCTTCTGTGGCTGGAGGGGGACAAATCCTTGTGCAGATCAAGGAGGGAGGCATGCCCGCCGCTCCATGAGGCGTGTTATATGGTGAAACCCTTGCAGGACAAGGTGTCAACCCCTGGGAAACAGCACTCGGAGGGCCCGCCAGGGGCTGCCCTGCCAGTAAGCACGCATAAGATCAACAGAGAAGGGCATGCTGCTCATCTCCCTGTAATGCTCCAGCGTACGGTGGTCGGTGGTCCAAATCGTCTTTTTCATTGTGATAACTCCTTTCTATCACAAGCTCTTGCCTTCCTTACGGTTTCAGTATACAATAATATAAGATATGAGACAAGCGAATCTTTTTCATGCTGAATATGCGGAAATGGAATGGTAATTGTGAATCTTAACAAGTATCAAATTCTGCTGAAAACTGTGGAGCTGGGGAGCATCACCCGTGCGGCGGAGGCGCTGGGGTATACCCAGTCGGCGGTGAGCCGCGTGATTGCCGATCTGGAGCGGGAGTGGGACATGGAGCTTCTTACCCGCAGCCGGACGGGGGTGGTGCTCAGCAGCAGCGGGGCGGCGCTGCTGCCCTATGTTCAGGCGGTGTGCAATGCGGGCAGGGAGCTGGAGGAGCAGGTGGCGGAGCTCCACGGCCTGACCCGGGGAACCCTGCGGGTGGCCACCTTCGCCAGCGTGTCCATCCACTGGCTGCCCGCTATCATGAAGGAGTTCCTCGGCCGCTACCCGGGTATTCAGTTTGACCTGGTAAGCAACTGGGAGTTCGCGGAGGTGGAGGATCTGCTGCGGCAGGGTCAGGCAGACTGCGGCTTTTTGGGACTGCCCGCGGGGCCGGGGCTGGAAACCTACCCCCTTTTTCGGGACGAGCTGATGGCGGTACTTCCCCTGGATCACCCTTTGGCAAAGGCCCCCTACTATCCCATGGAGCGGTTCCGGGAGGATCCCTATATCAACACACCGGAGGAGCGGGATTTGGAGATCGGCCTCATTTTCCAGGAGGAGGGATTCCGGCCCAATCTCCGTTACACCGTCAATGATGACTTTGCCGCATTGGCCATGGTGGAACAGGGGCTTGGGGTGAGTATCCGTCCGGAGCTGGTGCTGCGCGCCTCCAGCTACGCCTTCGCCGCCATCCCGCTGGAGCGGAGACACTACCGGCGTATCGCCCTGGCGATACGCCGCGGCCGTTCCCCTTCCCCGTTAACTGCCCGCTTTTTGGAGTGCGTCCGCCAATGGGTGGGGGAGCATTTCCCGGCGGAGCAGGGAGATGGGGTGTGAGCCAAAAAAGGGACGGCTTGCAAAATTTTTGTTTTACAAGCTGTCTCCTTTATAGTATAATACATCCGTTGCGGCGGAAGTGCCGCACCGAAATGAAAGATAATAGGAGTGTTGTTGCATGAGCCGCATGGTCGGCACCGTATCCATGGGAATTCGTGCTCCCATCATCCGAAGTGGGGACGACCTGGTGGAGATCGTCACCAATTCCGTCCTGGAGACTGTCAAGGACGGAGCGCTCACCATCCGCGACCGGGACGTGATTGCCATGACCGAGGCCATTGTCGCCCGCGCCCAGGGGAACTACGCCTCGGTGGACGATATCGCCGCCGACGTGCGCGCCAAGCTGGGCGGGGAGACCGTGGGTGTCCTGTTCCCCATCCTCAGCCGCAATCGCTTTGCCATCTGTCTGCGGGGCATCGCCAAGGGGGCCAGAAAGGTCGTCCTGATGCTGTCCTACCCCTCCGACGAGGTGGGCAATCACCTCATCGATGTGGATGCGATGGACGAGAAGGGGGTGGACCCCTATAAGGATGTCCTCACCCTGGAGCGTTACCGGGAGCTGTTCGGCTACACCGTCCACCCCTTCACGGGCGTGGACTATGTGGACTACTATTCCAACCTGATCCGGGAGAGCGGCGCGGAGGTGGAGGTCATCTTCGCCAATGACCCCCGGGCCATCCTGCCCTACACCAAGAACGTGCTGGCCTGTGACATCCACACCCGCGCCCGCACCAAGCGCCGCCTGCTGGCCGCCGGGGCGGAGAAGGTCTTCGGACGGTGTAACTCCGTGCCCGCCTCCATCGCCGGCAGCGGCTACAACGCCAAGTACGGATTGCTGGGCTCCAACAAGTCCACCGAGGACAAGGTGAAGCTCTTTCCCCGGGAGTGCCAGGATCTGGTGGAGGCCATTCAGGCCCGCATCCTGAAGGAGAGCGGCAAGCACGTGGAGGTCATGGTCTACGGCGACGGCGCCTTCAAGGACCCCGTGGGCAAGATCTGGGAGCTGGCTGATCCGGTGGTCTCTCCCGCCTACACCGCCGGCCTGGAGGGCACCCCCAACGAGCTCAAGCTCAAGTATCTGGCGGACAACGACTTTGCCGCCCTGTCTGGCGAGGCGCTGCGGGATGCCATCAAAGGCGAGATCAAAAAGAAGGACGGCTCCCTGGTGGGCAAAATGGCCGCCCAGGGCACCACGCCCCGCCGCCTGACCGATCTGATCGGCTCCCTGTGCGACCTGACCTCTGGCTCTGGCGACAAGGGTACCCCCATCGTCTACATTCAGGGCTATTTCGACAATTATACCACCGAATAAGACAGCGGCCCGCCGGGAGACCGGCGGGCCATTTTTTTCAACTTTTTTCAAGTTTCAAAAAGTCCCTCAGCCTGTCGAAAAGACTTCTTCGACAGGCTAAAGCGCGTGTACGAAAACTACGTACACGCGCTTTTTTGTGACCGTTGTTACTGGCCGCAGCCGGTGCTGCCACAGCCTGCGCACCCGGCGCAGCCGGGATGGGACTCGGACCACAGCTTGTCGGCCATGGGAGTCCAGTTGTCGGCATAGGGGTGGGTTTTGGCCGTCAGATGCTCCACGCTCTCGGGAGACTGAGGATCGGTGGAGTGGGCGCCCGTCTCGTGAACCATCTTCTCAATGAACTCCGGGTTTTCCAACATGGGGCAGGGGCGGAGCATGTTCTCGTTGAAGGGCTGGTTGTCATGGTAGGCCATGAACATGGGGGATTGCAGGCACTCCAGCAGACTCTTCTCCCGGATGTTGGAGTCGGAATAGTGGATGAACACGCAGGGGTCCACGTCGCCGTTGGCGTTGATGTGCAGGTAGCGGCGGCCGCCGGCGATGCACCCGCCCACATACTCGGCGTCGTTCTGGAAGTCCATGGCAAAGATGCCCTTGGTCTCCCGCATGGTGCGGATGCGGCGGTAGACCTCGGCCCGCTGCTCGGGGTTGGGCATCAGCTCGGGGGCGGCGTCGTTGCCCACGGGCATGTAGTGGAAGAACCACACGAAGTAAGCGCCCAGATCCATGATCAGATCGTAAAACTTCTCGCTGGTGATATCCTTGTAGTTGACGCTGGTGTAGCAGGCGGAGATGCCGAAGGGCAGGTGGTGCTGCTTCAGCAGGGCCATGGCGTGGGTGACCTTGTCGTACACACCCTCTCCGCGGCGGGAGTCGTTGGCCTCCTCGAAGCCCTCCAGACTGATGGCGGGGATAAAGTTGCCCACACGCAGCATGTCCTGGCAGAACTCCTCGTCGATCAGGGTGGCGTTGGTAAAGGAGAGGAAGGCCGCATCGCTGTGCTTCTCGCACAGGGCGATCAGGTCCTTCTTGCGCACCAGCGGCTCGCCGCCGGTGTAGATGTACAGGTAGATGCCCAGCTCCTTGCCCTGAGTAATGATGGAGTCAATCTCATCAAAGGTCAGGTTGAGCTTGTTGCCGTACTCCGCCGCCCAACAGCCGGTGCAATGCAGATTACAGGCGGAGGTGGGGTCCAGCAGGATGGCCCAGGGAATGTTGCAGCCGTACTTCTTGCGCAGTTCCTCCTGCTTGGGCCAGCCCACCAGGTTTGCATTGACAAAGAAGTTGTTGAATATCGTCTTGAGCACACTGGGGTCGGTCTGGGTCCAGACCTTCTCAATGAGCTGGTGCCAACAGGAGTCCTTGTCGTTAATTACCTTATCAAATGCCTCCCGCTGGAGGGACAGGGTGTCGCCGGCAAACTTGTTGACCAGATCCATGACCTTGCCCATGTTGTTCATCGGGTCCTTGTCCAGATAATCATACACCTTGGCCAGGCCGTAGCGCTTCAAACTGTCAGGAATCTTCATCTTGGTTTTCCCCTTTCACGGCATGTCATACCATTCATCGTTGCTACTATACCGCCGTTTTTGCAAAAGGAAAATAGACAAAACCCGCATCCTGTCCAAACTCTAGACAAAAATGGCAGTTTGCTTAAAAGCAGTTTGGCTTTTGAAGTTTCTTTATTGCGTTTTAACAACCGTTTTTTATTATATTTAAAACCATAAAAAACGATAGAGAATATTTTGAAGTGTACAGAAGGGACGGGGGAGAAATACATTTCTCTAAATCATGGGTCAATTAAGCGGTAAAGTTACAAAAAACTCTCAAGTTGTTGTAAAAGTGTCTTAAAAGATTTGTGCTGTTTGTTTATTTTATACTATAAATTTCGGCTATGTTTACATACTGACGAAACTTTGTTACTCAAATACAATTCACTTAACAAACAAAGCAGTACCAGATGACACCGCAGGGCAGGGCCCCTGTATGGAAGGATCACATACATGAGAGTTACGATGGAAGACATCGCAAGAATGGCCGGAGTATCAAAAGCGACGGTTTCCAGAGTCGTAAACGGAATTGAACAGGGAGTCGGCCCTGAAACACGCAGACGCGTATTGCAAATTGTGAAGGAGACGAACTACCGCTCCTACAGCCTGCCGAGCCAGAACCAGTCCAAGACTCTTGGGCTGATTATCCCGGATATCATAAATCCCTTTTTCGGTGAGCTGGTCAAGGCAATCGAGGGGGAGGCCACAGAGCAAGGGTACACCGTTCTGCTGGGAAACACAGATTTCTCCATGGAAAAGGAGGAGCGTTACCTCTCCATCTTCCTGGCCAAGCGGGTAGACGGCATTATTTTAGTGACAACAGCCCAGACCGCCGGAGAGCACTACCAGAGGCTGAAGAAGTACAGCGTGCCCTGTGTGCTGGTGGACCGTATGCTGGCGGGCGCCGAGTATACGGCGGGAATCTTTGTGGACAACTCCTACGCCCTTTTCATGGCGTGCAGCCTGCTCATTCAGCATCGTAACGAGAAAATCGCTTTGATCTCCGGTCCGCGAAACATCTCCACCTCGGTGGAGCGGATTCAGGGCTACCGGGATGCACTGGAGCAGTACCGTCTGCCGTTTGAGGAGCGGCTCATTAAATATGGCGACTACACCTTTGAAAGCGGATACCGGGCCATCATGGAGCTGGAGCGGGAGGGCACCCGCTTTACCGGAGTCCTAGCGGCCAATGATACCATGGCGCTGGGCGCCATTAAGGCGCTCAAGGAGCTGACTTACGCTATCCCGGAGGATGTGGAAATCATCGGCTTTGACAACATCGGCTTTTCTCAGCTATGTGACCCGCCTCTGGCCACCATTCAGCAGCCGACCATCGAAATGGGACGCCGGGCGGCGGATACGCTGATCCGGGCAATCGTGGGTAAGCCCATTGAAACCAAAAATATCCACCTCCAGCCCAAGCTGGTGGTGAGAGGCTCAGTCAAGACCATCTATGGCGAACGGATTCTATATGTATAAGCACAGCGGATCATCCGGCATCGGTGCCCCGGCGGGGGAAAGAATCTAGGAAGACGTAGGGGTGTTCTCATTGAAAAAGATTTTGGTGGTAGGAAGCGCGAACGTCGACTTTGTGATCGGAGTACGGCAGGCCCCGGAGTTGGGCGAAACCATCCTGTGCCGCTCCTTCCGAAAGACCTGCGGCGGGAAGGGGGCCAACCAGGCGTATGCCTGCGGGCGCCTGGGCGGGGACACCGCGTTCCTCAATGCGGTGGGAGATGACCCCCTGGGCGGTGAGCTGGTGCGAAATCTGCAACAGGCCAATGTGGACACCCGCGCAATAAGGACGGTGGACGGGGTATCCACCGGCATGGCGGTGGTCTGTGTGGATGAGAAGGGAAACAACTCCATAATTGTCATTCCCGGCGCCAATAACCTCTGCGATGTGGACTATCTGAGGCGGAACCGGGCGCGGTTTGAGGAGAGCGACATTGTGCTGCTCCAGATGGAGATTCCCTTTGAGAGCGTCTGCTATGCGGTGGAGCTGGCCAGTGAGCTGCACAAAACCGTCATTCTCAACCCGGCCCCCGCACCGGACAGCCTGCCTGATGAAGTATATGCGGGACTGGACTATCTGACCCCCAATGAGAGCGAATTCAAGCGCCTGACCGGCTGCCCGACCGATGAAGTGGAGGAGCTTGCGGTTCACTGCAAACCCCTGCTGGAGAAAGGGACGCGGAATATCATCATTACGCTGGGAAGCCGCGGTGCCCTGCATGTCAACCGGGAGGGGCATACGCTTTACCGCCCGCCCAAGGTACAGGCGGTGGATACCACAGCGGCAGGAGACACCTTCAACGCGGCGCTGGCCCGGGAGCTGGCGGACGGCCGCTCCACGGAGGAGGCGATCGTCTTCGCCAATATGGCGTCCGCCCTGGCGGTGTCCAGGGTAGGGGCACAGGATTCTATCCCATCGTATGAAGAAGTATTGGATTTTAAGAAGCGCATGGAGTGAATGCGGATGAGCGACATCATTGTTAAGACCACCGGGCTGTGTACAGATTTCAAGATCAAGGACCGGATGGTTCGGGCGGTGAACCGGGTTTCCCTGAGCCTGGAGCGGGGCAAGACGCTGGTGATATTGGGGGAGTCCGGCTCTGGAAAGAGCACCTATATGAAGGCGCTGCTCCGGATTCTGCCCAAGACAGCCGCCGTAGAGGGACAGGCGGAGTTTCTGGGAAATGACCTGTTCCGAATGAGTGAGAAGGAATTCCGGGATATCCGGGGCAATCGGATGGCCATGATCTATCAGGACTCTCTGTCCGCGCTGGACCCGATGTATGATGTATAAGGTGGGCTATCAGATTGTAGAGACCATCCGGGCGCACTCCAGCCTGACAAAGGCAGAGGCCAGGGAGCGGGTAGAAGAGCTCTTCGTCAAGGTGGGTATCCCTTCGCCCAGGGAGCGGATGAACGCCTACCCACACGAGATGAGCGGCGGCATGCGCCAGCGGGCGGTCATCGCTATGGCGCTGTGCTGCAATCCCTGCCTGCTGCTGGCGGACGAGCCCACAACGGCCCTGGATGTCACCATCCAAAAACAGATTCTCAACCTGTTCTTGGAGCTGCAGGAGAGCGACCGCATGTCCATCATGATGGTGACCCACGACATCGGTGTGGCGGCCCAGGTGGCGGATCAGATCGCCATCATGTACGGCGGTATCATTCTGGAGTGCGGCGCCACCAGGCAGGTGCTGGAGACGCCGGCGAACCCCTATACCAAGGCGCTGATCGCCGCGCTCCCCAAGAGCGGCAACCGGGAGCGGCTGGTTGCCATCGAGGGACAGCCGCCCACCATTGTCCATATGCCGCCTGGATGCCCCTTTTCCAACCGCTGCGCCTACGCAACCGAGGCGTGCCGGCAGAGCGTTCCAGAGCTCAAGCCCATCGATGAGCACCATATGACGGCGTGTCATATGAATTTAGTAACGTCTGGAGGTAAATGAGGACATGAAACACGTGAAAAGATTCCTGGCGCTCTCTCTGGCGGCAGCCCTGTTGGCGGGCTGTGTCTCCTGCGGCAATTCGGATGAGAAAACCTCGCCCACCGGCGGCGGTTCCGGTGTGGACAGTACCGGCGACGGCGGCACTCTGCGGATTGCGATGACCTGCGCGGCCCTGCCCAATACCGATTCCGAGCCCACGGAGGGGCAGGAGGGTTACCGCTTCGTCAGCTTCCAGCTCTATGACGCCCTGGTGAAGTGGGATGCGAGCTCGGAAACTGAGGCCGGCAAGATTATCCCAGGCCTGGCCACCTCCTGGGAGCAGAACCCGGAAAACCCCAAGCGGTGGACGTTCCATCTGCGGGAGGGAGTCAAGTTCCACGACGGAACGGATTTCAATGCGGACTGTGTGATCTTTGCGCTGGACCGCGTGATGAATCCTGACTTTGAGTACTACAGCACCACCTGCGCCGCATCGGTGGGCAGCTTCCTGGCCAATATCGAATCCTATGCCAAGGTGGACGACTACACGATCACCATTGACACTGTGCAGGACAACAACGCCTATCTGATCTACGATCTGCCCTATATCATGATTCCCTCCATGGAGGCGGTGAAGGAGAAGGGCGACGGCTTTGCCGACGCCCCCGTAGGCTCCGGGCCCTTCCGGTTTGTCAGCAAGATCGCGGGCCAGGAGCTCGTCATGGAGCGGAACGAGAACTACTGGGGGAACGTGCCGCAGATCAAGACACTGATCCTCAAGCCCATCTCCGACGCGTCGGCCCGCCTGGCGGCCCTCCAGTCCGGCGAGGTGGACTGGGCCGAGGTAGTTCCCGTGGAGTCCCTGGAGTCTCTGAAGTCCCAGGGCTATCAGGTCAAGCTGAACGACTACCCCCATGCGTGGCTTTACATCATGAACACGGAGTCCGGCCCCTTTGCAGATGCCCGCGTCCGGCAGGCTTTCAGCATGTCCATTGACCGGGAGGGACTGTGCAATGACATCCTTCAGGGTGTGGGCACACCGCTGGCGCAGTTGATGTATCCAGGTTCTCCGTGGTATGCGGAGGGTGTGGAGGAGTATACCTATAACCCGGGAGAGGGCGAAAGAACTGCTGGCCGAGGCCGGCTATCCCGACGGCTTTACCACGACCTTTGTCTGCCCCACCAGCGGCTCTGGCAACATGTTCCCCCAGATTATGAATGAGTACATCCAGAAGTGCGCCGAGGAGGTCGGTATCCACATTGAGCTGGATATGTCGGAATCCGAGCGGGTGTGGGACGTAATGAAGGTGGGCTTCAAGGATGAGTACGCCGATGTGGGCGCGCTCAACACCTCCTTCTATACCATGTTCCCCAATGTGTTCCAGAAGTTTGCGGGCACGGGCGGCTCCTTCAACACCGGCAAGTACAGCAACCCGGAGTACGATGCCTGTATCGAGGCGGCCTATGCGGCCACGGACGAGGCGGAGTCCACCCGGCAGTTCATTGAAGCCGAGAAGATTTTTACCGAGGAGCTGCCCTGGGTGATCGTCTGCAACGACCGGAACCTGCGGGTCCTGGCCCCCAATGTGCAGAATTTTGCCCAGTCCCAGACCTGGTATGTCGATTTGACGACGGTTACCGTCGAGTAAGAGAACCCCGTCTCATAAGCGCTGTCATTTCCGGCAAAAGACTCTGGCCTGCGGCCAGTGAAACCTGGCCGCAGGCCGCAGTATACAAGGGGAGTTAGTATGGTCCGAGTTATCTTGAAACGAATAGGCCTGGCGTTCCTCACGCTCTTCGGTGTGACGGTTATTGTATTCGCCCTGCTGCAGATGATGCCGGGAGAACCCATTGACAGCATTGTGCCTCTGGATGCTTCGGAGGAGCTCCGGCAGGTGATCATCGACCAGTATGGTTTTGACCAGCCACTCTATATGCAGTATTTCATGTGGCTGGGCAACGCGGTGCGCGGCAATTTTGGGAACTCTGTCAGTGACAACCGGCTCGTGCTCAGCGTGGTCAGCGAGGCCCTCCACAATACCCTGATTCTGGCGCTGGGGGCCAGCATCTTCGCGTTCCTGCTCAGTATCCTGATCGGTGTCTACAGCTCGTACCGGCCGAATTCCATCTTCTCCTGGATCGGCACGGTATTCGGCATCGGCGGTATCAGTATTCCAAACTACTGCCTGTCATTGATCCTGATCGGTATCTTCTCCGTCACCCTGCGCCTGCTGCCGTCTACAGGCATGTATACCAGTGGGGACTATACCTTCTCCTCCCTCATACAGCACCTGATTCTTCCCGCTATCGCGGCCGGCGCCATGACACTGGGGATTATGACGCGGATGGTGCGCAGCTCGGTCTCCGAGATGCGCAGCCGGAGCTTTGTCACTACCCTGCGGGCGAAGGAACTCAGTGAGCCGGCCATCATGCGGCATGTGCTGCGCAACAGCTTTCCCACGCTGCTGACCGTAGCGGGCCTGCAGTTCGGCTACCTGATGGGCGGCTCCACGATGGTGGAAACCATTTTTTCCTGGCCGGGAATCGGCCTGATCATCTATCAGAGCATCTTCACCAGCGACTTTCCCGTGACCCAGGCGGCCATCCTGATTGTGGCGGCGATCTTTGTCAGCATCAACCTGCTCATCGATCTGCTCCGCATTGTGGCAGATCCGCGCCTGAGAAAATAAAGACCTGCGGGAAACAAAGGAGTGATTGTTTTGCTGTCATCCATTGGCTCCAGAGTTGCGGCGGATCCGGAGGAGCTCCATTTCCGCAGGGAGGCGCGCAGCCGCTTTGTGCGGACCTTTCTCCGTTACCCGGCGGCCCTTCCCGCGCTGATCCTGTTCGTGATCGTGGTGCTGTGCGCCCTCGGCGCGCCGCTGCTCACCCAGTATACCCCCTTTGAGGGCAATGCGGCGGAGCGGCTGCAGGGCATCGGCACGGCCGGCCATCTGCTGGGAACAGACGAGCAGGGGCGCGACATCCTGACCCGCTGCCTGTACGGCGGGCGCCTGAGCCTGCTGATGGGCTTCCTGCCGGTGGCGCTGGCCACCATCGTGGGCAGTATCCTGGGGATCATTTCCGGCTATTTCGGCAAGGCCTATGCCCAGATCATCATGCGCACCCTGGATATTTTCTATGCGTTCCCCTCCATTCTGCTGGCCATCGCGCTGTCCTCGGTTCTGGGCTCGGGCCTGTCCAGCATCATCATTCCAATCGCCGTCATTCTGGTTCCGCCCATCGCCCGGGTGGCCGAATCTACCGTGCAGGATATCATGCCGGAGGACTTTATTGAGGCGGCGCAGACCTCCGGGGCCAGCCCACTGAAGGTTATCGTGTTTTTCATCATACCGAACACCTTTGGGCGGATCTTCATCTACTGTACCACGCAATTCAGCGTCAGCATCCTGTCGGCCTCTGGCTTGAGCTTTCTGGGATTGGGCATTTCTCCCCCCACGCCGGAATGGGGCTCCATGCTGAACGCCCTGCGGCAGCAGATCTACATCAATCCCCTGATTACCATTATTCCGGGCCTGTTCATTTTTGTCACAGCCCTGAGTGTCAATATCATCTCAGACGGCCTGAAGGACGCCATGGAGGCCAACAGCTAAGCCCGCGCGGTATGACGGCGCGCCGTGATTGGAGAGCGTACAATGAGCAAGATTTTAGAGGTCAACGACCTGTGCAAGTCCTTTGTGGTAAAAAAGCGCCTGCTGGGCGAAAACGACGTGGTTTCAGCAGTAAATCACGTTTCCCTCGGCCTGGAGGAGGGGGAGGTGCTGGGCATCGTCGGTGAGTCCGGCTGCGGAAAATCCACGGTTGCGCGGCTGCTCCTTCACAGCATCCGGCCGGACAGCGGCACAATGAAGCTCTGCGGGAAGGAGTACGACATGGCCCATGCCACGGGGCAGGATGTGCAGACCTTTCGGAAGAATATGCAGATGGTCTTTCAGAACCCCTACTCCTCCCTGAACCCCAAGATGAATGTACTGCAGAACATCACCTTCGGCCTGACGGCCAATCAGGTGCCCAGAGATGAGGCATGCCGGCGGGCATACCGCTACCTGGACGCGGTTGGGATGCAGAAGTCCTTCCTCAACAAATACCCCAACAGCCTGAGCGGCGGGCAGCGGCAGCGCCGGGCGGGGGGGCGGGTGCCTGGGGT
>OBUU01000565.1_pt1 | contig 15503 bp, 9 predicted proteins | sample 1475981 | NCBI WGS metagenome assembly OBUU01 (sample SAMEA2579966, study PRJEB22360) | human gut metagenome | biome: human gut; feature: human-associated habitat; material: faeces | place: Denmark | collected 2008/2010 | reverse complement strand
TTCCAGCAGCGTCGGCGGCGGCCTTTCCCCCGCCGCGCGATACCCTGCAGATACCGCCGCTCAGCCCTGACGATTTTATCCTCCGCGTTGGCGCCATTCGCCACGGCGTCGCCCGTCTGCGGCATATTCGCGGCGCGCGCTTTACCCAGTGGGGAGAAGTTGAGGTGCAGGTCCGGGATGGCCGGGTGCAAATCCCGGAAGGATTTAGCCTGATTTGGGTTAAGCACCGCCACGGTCGTCACCAGGCGACGCCGCAAATTGCGCTGCTGGAAGGCTGGGGCGAACTGCGCGGCGCCATCGCCACCAGCTACTCCCACGATTCTCACAACCTGGTCGTGCTCGGACGCGATGCCGACGAGATGGCGCTGGCGGCGAACCGCCTGATCGAATCCGGCGGCGGCATGGCGCTGTCGCAGCAGGGAAAAATCCTTGCCCACGTGGCGATGCCGATCGCCGGGATGCTTTCTGACTTACCCGCCCCGGAGCTGGCCAGAGAGTTCCGCCAGCTTCGCGACCTGAGCGCGGAAGTCGCCGACTGGGAGCCGCCCTATCGCGTGTTTAAGGCTATCGAGGGTACCTGCCTTGCCTGTAACGCCGGGCCGCATTTAACAGATTTAGGTTTGACCGACGGCAGCACCCGCCAGATAGTCGAGCCGCTGATAGACTGCCGGGAAATCCCGGAACACACAGAACACAACAATAAACATCAGGGAGCCTGAGCATGGCCGACAATACCCTTAACTCATCCGCGCAGGGAAGCTGGCTGGAGCGCCGTTTTGCCTTGTATTCCCGCGGCAGCACGCTGCGCACCGAATGCCTCGCGGGCATCACCGGTTTTCTCGCCGCCGCCTATCTACTGGTGGTTATCCCCGGCCTGCTGGCGGTGGGCGGGATGGATAAAGGCGCGGCAACCACCGGCACGATTCTGGTGTTCGTCGGCGGCACGCTGCTGATGGCGTTTTATGCCAACCTGCCGTTTATCGTCGGGCCGGGCATCGGCGGTTCGGTGTTGGTCGGCGTCACGCTGGCGGGCAGCGAAGGCATTGGCTGGCAGATCGGGCTTGGTATCGCCTGCTGGTCGGGGATTCTGTTTTTCCTGCTGACCAAATTCGGCCTGCGTGAAGTGGTAACCCGTTCGGTGCCGCAGTCGATCAAGCTCGGTCTGACGGCGTCCATTGGGCTGTTCGTCGCGGTATTGGGCTTCCGTAACGCCGGACTGGTGCTGGCTAACGCCAAAACCAACGCCCTGATGCTCGGGGATTTCCTTTCGCCGGGGGCGCTGGTTGCGCTCTGCGGGTTGTTTCTGGCCATTGCCCTGCAGGCAAGAAAAATCCCCGGCTCGATTCTGTGGGCGATTCTCTTTGCAACCCTGGTCGGTATTCCGATGGGCGTTACCAGACTCCCGGGCAGTTTTATCGATATGCCGCATTCGCTGACGCCGGTGCTGGGGCAAATCGATATGCTGGGCGCGCTGAATATCGCCTTTCTGCCGTTCCTGTTCGTCTTTTTCGCCTCAGAGTTCTTTTCCACGATGGGCACCACTCTGGCCGTGGGCGGCGAAGCGGGTCTGCTGGATGAAGAAGGCAATATGCCGCATATCAATCGCCCGTTTATGGTCGACTCGATCGCTGCAGCTATAGGTCCCTGGCTGGGTATTCCGGCGGCGACCGCGCCTGATTGAATCCTCGGCGGCAGCGGAAGCCGGCGGTAAAACCGGGTTAACCGCGCTGTCGGCGGCGGTAATGTTTCTCCTGATGCTGCTGTTTACGCCGGTGGCGCTGATGATCCCGAAAGAGGCGACCGCACCTGCGCTGATCCTCATCGGCCTGAATATGTTCAGCGGCCTGCGCAAAGTGGATCTGGCAAACTTCACCGACGGCCTGCCGGTGCTGATGATGGTGATGATTACGCTGATTGCCAATAGCTTCGGTACCGGGATTGCCGGCGGGCTGCTGTTTTATGTCGTGATCAAAACCATCGCCGGCAAATGGCGGGAAATCCCCATCGGCCTGTGGATCCTTGCGATTCCGCTGGTCTACTACTTTGCCACGCTGGTGAAGCATTAAGCTTCGCGCCGATCGTTCTCCCGGAGGCGGCGCTGACGCGCCTTGTCCGGGCTACCTGTCCGCAGATTGCTGTGAACTCGTAGCCCGGTCAGCGCAGCGCCACCGGGGAAAAGCCACGCCGATGCTTCACCCCGACACCGTTCCCGGAGGCGGCGCTGGCACGCCTGTCCGGGCTACCGGCCCGCAGAGAGCGCGCTGGAATTAACCGCTTCGCACGCCTCTTTCACCGCCTCATACAGCAACCGTACCGCAGGCGAAAGCTGTTTGCGATGCGGGCAAATCATATTCAGCGGCACCACGTCGCCCTGGTAGTGCGGCAGCAGCACCTGGAGTCGCCCTGCACGAATATCGTCGCCGACGTCGAGTTCAGATTTGTACGCAATCCCCTCACCGGCAATCGCCAGGCGGCGAATCACCTCCGCATCATCGCTCACGATAGTGCCGGAAACCTGCACGTGGTGTACTTTCCCTTCCCGGCTCAACGGCCAGCGGTCAAACGCCCTGCCGCGCAGCACGTAGGTGAGCGCATTATGTCGCGCCAGCTCTTCCAGCGTTTGCGGCTCGCCGTTTTCAGCTATCCAGCCGGGCGAAGCCACCAGCACTCGTCGGTTATCGGGCGCGACGGGCAGGGAGATAAACGAAGCATCGTCGTTATCGCCGTAGCGAAAGGCCACGTCCACCGGATCTTTAAACACGTCGGTCCGATGATCGGAAAACAGGATCCGCAGACGCAGCGCAGGATGACGCTGGCGAAAGCCGCGAAAAACACGCAGAAGCAGGTTGCGCCCGAGATCGGACGGCACGGCAATTTGTAACGTACCGCGAACTTCGTCATCCGGCGTGCGGATTTTTTGCAGCCCGGCGTGCAGCGTATCGAGCATCTGCGTGGCGTAGGGCAGCCAGGCCTCACCTTCCGGCGTCAGGCGCAGGCTCCGCGTTGAACGGGCAAAAAGACGAATATTCAACGTCGTTTCCAGACGCTTGATCGCCGCACTAACCTGCGCCGGCTGCAGCCCGGCCTCTCGCGCCGCATCGCTGAAGCTGCTTAGCGCCGCAGCGCGGACAAACAGAGCCAGATCTTCCAGCCTTAACATAGACACTCCCGAACCCGGATTATTCTCAAAACAGGCGCAACCAGGCGAAAAACATCGTTGCCTCACCGTTTGCTTACACTTTTAACGAAACCAACGCTTGCCATTTCCTTGAGGTATCAGGAATCATACGAGGCTGCGATTGAGTGTCCAGGATAATAATGAGGAAACTATGCGTAAAACAAAAATGATGCTTCTGGGCGTACTGTTGGCATGCACCAGCGGAGCGTGGGCGGCGACCGGCGACGGCATTCAGAAATATGAGCTGGACGGGGTGACCGCAGACTTTAAACAATTCCACATCGGCGATACCGTTCCGCCGCTGTACCTGACGCCAGAATACAATATCAAACAGTGGCAGCAGCGCAATCTGCCGGCGCCGGATGCCGGCACGCGCTGGACCTACATGGGCGGGAGCTACGTCCTGATTACCGAAACCGAGGGGAAAATCCTCAAAATCTACGATGGCGAAATTTTCTATCATCGCTAAAAACGAAACGCCAGCGGACAAATTCTGCCGCTGGCATATCTTTTATCGTTGCTAAAGCGCTATTCGTTAAAGCGGTTTTGTTTGTGCATAAACTCCTCGACGGCAATATAGGCAGCGACCTGTTCGTAGAGCATTAAAATACTGAGTATCAGATCCCCGCCGCTGCGCAGTAAATCATCCGGCGCAGTGCGACTTTTATCATCCGATAAAAAAACTATCTGTTCATAAATTTCACAATATTCACCATAAGCGCCAATCGGAAGGTCAGCCAGCGGGATATTTTCCTGACAATAACGCAGCGCGTCAGCGGCTTTCTCCGGCAGCGTGCGCGAATGCATAAAGATGACCAGAAGTTCCCGCAACTTAACGATTAGAGCAATATTATTCATCATGCACTCCGGAAATGTAGTACGGCGATATTTTCCTTCCATCGTTTTTATTGACGTATGACTGATGACTACCACATTCCGCCAAATAATAAAGCCAAATAAAATTCCTTTCGGCGAATTAAAATAGGTCACTGCTATGCTAATTAAGCTCGCACAAGCGCGGAGGGAAAACAATGTTAAGAGTATGTTTTGTTGATTAATCTCAACATCAGCAAATGTGAATAAAAATAAGTAATATTTAACACCACTATCATTCGCGCAGTGATTATTTTAGCGAAAGAAAACGGCGTTCGGCGGAGGTAAAAAAACCGCACGGCGCTTTGCGCCGCACGGTTCAGGATAGTGAGTGGACTATACCGCGCGGAAGGCGATCTCACCGGGGATAACTTCCCCCTGCCAGTACAGCTGCGCCGCGACGCGGTCTGCCAGCTGACGATAGGTCTCGGTAAACTCGCTTTCCGGACGCGCCACTACCGTCGGGGTCCCTTTGTCGAGGTCTTCGCGCAGAGTGATGTGCAGCGGCAGCTGGCCCAGCAGCTGGGTGTGGTATTTCTCCGCCAGCTTTTGCGCGCCGCCGGTACCGAAGATAGGCTCGTGGTGCCCACAGTTGCTGCAAATATGCATGCTCATGTTTTCCACGATACCCAGCACCGGTACCTCGACTTTTTCAAACATCACGATGCCTTTTTTGGCGTCGATTAGAGCGATATCCTGCGGCGTGGTCACCACTACCGCGCCGGTAACCGGAATATTTTGCGCCAGCGTCAGTTGAATATCACCGGTACCCGGCGGCATATCCAGCACCAGATAATCGAGATCCGGCCACAGGGTTTCCTGCAGCATCTGCATCAGCGCCTTGCTGGCCATCGGCCCGCGCCACACCATAGCGTTATCGTCGGTCACCAGATAACCGATGGAGTTGGTGGCAAGACCGAACTTCATAATCGGCGCCATATGGGTCCCATCTGGCGAGGTCGGACGCTGATCTTCCGCGCCGAGCATGGTCGGAATCGACGGGCCGTAAATATCGGCATCCAGAATGCCGACTTTCGCCCCTTCCGCCGCCAGCGCCAGCGCCAGGTTGACCGCGGTCGATGATTTACCCACGCCGCCCTTACCGGAGCTGATAGCGATAATATTTTTCACGCCGTTGATACCGGGCTGATTTTTTACCCGCTGAAGCGTGGCGATGCTGTGCGTCAGCTTCCAGTCAATAGCTTTGGCACCGGTAATGCGCAGCAGCTCGGCGCTGCACTGCTCCTTCAGAGCTTCAAAGGCGCTGTTCCAGACGAACGGCATCTGAATTTCAATATGCACGGTTTCGTCCAGCCAGGCGACGTGATGCAGCGCCTTCAGCGTAGTGAGGTTATGTTTCAGGGTTGGGTGCTGGAAATTAGCCAGGGTCCCGGCGACCATCGCGCGTAGACGTTCGGGGGATTTGGCCTGGGATTGCGAACTCATCCCGACTCCTTTGTTATTGTGAGTTGAATCTTGTGCGTTAAGTTTACCTTAAAGGGAATAATTCCCCCACCATAAGCTTTGGGCTTACCAAATTATTGCCTTTGCGGTAACATCAAACCCCCTTTTTACAATAGAAGATGTAATGCCCACTATGACTCAAGTCGCGAAGAAAATACTGGTAACGTGCGCACTGCCGTACGCAAACGGCTCAATCCACCTCGGCCACATGCTGGAGCACATCCAGGCTGATGTCTGGGTCCGTTACCAGCGAATGCGCGGCCACGAAGTCAACTTCATCTGCGCCGACGACGCCCACGGAACCCCGATCATGCTGAAAGCGCAGCAGCTCGGTATCACCCCGGAACAGATGATTGGCGAAATGAGTCAGGAGCATCAGACCGATTTTGCTGGCTTCGACATCAGCTACGACAACTATCACTCCACGCACAGCGACGAAAACCGCGAGCTGTCGGAGCTTATCTATACGCGTCTGAAAGAGAACGGTTTTATCAAAAACCGCACCATCTCCCAGCTCTACGATCCGGAAAAAGGCATGTTCCTGCCGGACCGTTTTGTGAAAGGCACCTGTCCGAAGTGTAAATCACCGGATCAGTACGGCGATAACTGCGAAGTATGCGGCGCGACCTACAGCCCAACCGAGCTTATCGAACCGAAATCGGTCGTCTCCGGCGCGACGCCGGTGATGCGCGAGTCCGAACACTTCTTCTTCGACCTGCCGTCGTTCAGCGAAATGCTGCAGGCGTGGACCCGCAGCGGCGCGCTGCAGGAGCAGGTAGCGAATAAAATGCAGGAGTGGTTTGAGTCCGGCCTGCAGCAGTGGGATATTTCCCGCGATGCGCCGTACTTCGGCTTTGAAATCCCGAACGCGCCGGGTAAATATTTCTACGTCTGGCTGGACGCGCCGATCGGCTACATGGGTTCCTTTAAGAACCTGTGCGACAAGCGCGGCGACGCCGCCAGCTTCGATGAGTACTGGAAGAAAGACTCCACCGCCGAGCTGTATCATTTTATCGGTAAAGACATCGTTTACTTCCACAGCCTGTTCTGGCCGGCCATGCTGGAGGGCAGCAACTTCCGCAAACCAACCAATCTGTTCGTTCACGGCTACGTGACGGTCAACGGCGCGAAGATGTCCAAGTCGCGCGGAACCTTTATTAAGGCCAGCACCTGGCTGAACCACTTTGACGCCGACAGCCTGCGCTACTACTACACCGCCAAGCTCTCTTCGCGTATCGATGATATCGATCTGAACCTGGAAGATTTCGTGCAGCGCGTTAATGCCGATATCGTCAACAAAGTGGTGAACCTCGCCTCGCGCAACGCCGGTTTTATCAATAAGCGTTTCGACGGCATGCTGTCCGCCGAGCTGGCCGATCCGGCGCTGTACAAAACCTTCACCGATGCCGCAGCAAGCATTGGCGAAGCGTGGGATAGCCGCGAGTTCGGTAAAGCCATCCGTGAAATCATGGCGCTGGCCGACGTGGCGAACCGCTACGTTGACGAGCAGGCGCCGTGGGTGGTTGCCAAACAGGAAGGCCGCGATGCCGATCTGCAGGCCATCTGCACCATGGGCCTGAATATGTTCCGCGTGCTGATGACCTGGCTCAAGCCGGTTCTGCCGCAGCTGGCCGCCCGCGCCGAAGCGTTCCTCAACAGCGAACTGAGCTGGGAGGCCATTCAGCAGCCGCTGCTCGGTCACAAGGTTAACGCCTTTAAAGCGCTGTATAACCGCATCGAAATGAAGCAGGTGGAAGCGCTGGTCGAAGCGTCGAAAGAAGAAGTGAAAGCGCTGTCAGCGCCGGTCACCGGACCGCTGGCGGACGATCCGATTCAGGACACCATCACCTTTGACGATTTCGCCAAAGTCGATATGCGCATCGCGCTGATTGAAAACGCCGAGTTCGTGGACGGTTCCGACAAGCTACTGCGCCTGACGCTGGATCTCGGCGGCGAGAAGCGCAACGTCTTCTCCGGCATCCGCTCCGCCTACCCGGATCCGCAGGCGCTGATTGGCCGCCTGACGGTTATGGTCGCCAACCTGGCGCCGCGTAAAATGCGCTTCGGCATCTCGGAAGGCATGGTGATGGCCGCAGGCCCTGGCGGGAAAGATATTTTCCTGTTAAGCCCGGACAGCGGCGCCCAGCCAGGCCAGCAGGTCAAGTAATACCGCATAAAGCGCTGCTCCGGCAGCGCTTTTTTTATAAATTCTGAAAATCGCATTCTTGTCGTCCTCCCCCTCTGTGTTCTTAGTAATAACTGCTAGCATAAAATCCAAACTGGATAAAAACACAGTGAAGAAAATGAAATCTTTTATTTATCAGGACGAAAAATCACATAAATTCTGGGCGGTGGAGCAGCAAGATAACGAGCTGCATCTGAGCTGGGGCAAGGTCGGCACCAGCGGCCAGAGCCAGATTAAAACCTTTGCCGATAGCGCCACTGCTGCAAAAGCCAAACAGAAACTGATTGGTGAGAAGACAAGAAAAGGCTACGCAGAAAATACCGCGGCGGAAAAAAGCCCGCCCCAGGCTGTCGCTAGCCAATCTAATAACCGACCCTGGCTCGCTGATGATGCCCATATACCGCTAACAGAGGAGATCGGCTGGTTTGCTTTCCCTCACCGTAACCGTTCCAGACCGTTTAATACCACACCGGACGGCAATCAGATTTGGCAACGCATTACCAGGAATGATAAAGCCGAATTCAGGCCATCCGACTATCATTTCACGTCACCGGCCTGGGAACAGGCCTACGCTGAACTACACCAACGGATTAAGCATAATCAATCCACCGGAAGCCTGCTTTCCGAAGCGGCTCTTCTCGGGCAAATGGGCTATTATTCTGGTGATTTAATCGACCTCTTTGTGACGCAATACGGGCTTGAAACCACGGTTGAGATCGCCTGTCATACCCTACAAGTGGCATGCAAGTACGATGATGATCTTAAGAAAATTGTCGTACGTAGCGACTTTCCTGTTAACGAAACAGAATATCTGCCCGACTGGCTCCCGCGCTTGTGTCATCATCTTTCATTAGCGCCAGAGGAAGAGTGGCTACGCTGTGTCAAAAAACTGATTGCTGCTATTCCTGAGCTTTCTCCCGCTATGCAGCCGTTTGTCGCACTGATGTTGCCAGAGCGTCCGGATATCGCCAATGAGATAGCATTACGTTTCGCCGCAGAAGAGATTCCGGCAATGGCGTGGTTGAAAATGGTTGTCAATGCCCCTTCTGCACTGATTACGCTAGAAAAATATCCGTTGCCTCCACTTTACTCTCACTTTCTCCCCTATGTTGCCACATTGATAGCCAACCAAGGCATGATCGGGGTAAGTCAACTCGTCAACGATTTGGACGAAAAGGAAGCAAGCACCCAATTACCTGAGCTTGAAGCTACTGACTATTTCACTAAGTGGTTAGCTAAAACGAACCATCCGGATGCGCTTAAGATATTAATTCTTGGTGCCGGCAACAAAAATAAGCGCCTGGGATATTTAAGTAAGGCCAGTCAAAAATATCCTCATGCAGCCATTGCCGCTTATGCGTCGCTGCTGACGAGCTATGAAGATCCGATCTGGCGCAAAGCGCTAACGGTACTCATCAGCGCTGAACCAGCTCGGGTAGAGCAAGTTCTGCCATGGATTGACGCACACGCCGCAGAAACGTTAACCGCGACGCGGCCGCATAGCGACTCATCAGCAGAATATGCCAGCCCGGAGACCCTACCAGAAATACTGGTATCCCCGCCGTGGCTAAAGCAAAATCAAAAAAGCGCATCACCAGTATTCAAACTATCAATACTCCCCGTCACTTCTACGCTAAGCCTGACGCCGGCAATAACGGAAGAGCTAACTGGCTACGATTACAGTGATTACCACTGCCAATTCAGGTACGCGGACCTGCCGCCATTTGAAAGCTATCATTGGGAAAAAGTGACGGAGCCTTTCACCCCGGAACAAAACTTTCTGTGGCGTCTGGGGTTTGAAAAGTGGCAACAGTTAACCCCTGGCACATCGCAAAAAGTCCCCATTCCGCAAAGCGCCGTCACAGCCCTGCAATGTGCAGACTATGACACCTTGATAAATGAGTTCCATCAGTATACGGGTAAGCAGTATTCGCAATGGAAGCTGTATCTGCTGGCCTGGATGCCGCGCGAGCAAGCATTAGCCCTGCTGGATGCTCTGGCTGATGAACCTCACAAAGGCGAAGAGGGGATCTTACCCATTTTTGGCATCGATGCCCTGCCGATATTTGTCCGTTATCTTAAACACGATCGCCAGTCGCTGTGGCCGTTTACCCCCTATTGCGGCACAACCGATTTGGCACTGCCGATGGCACAAAACTTCAGCCGCAAAAAAACGCTGCGCGAAGACGCCCGAAGCTGGTTACTTGAGTATCCCGAACATGCCATTGCCGGGTTATTGCCCGTAGCGCTAGGAAAAGCGTGCAAAGACAGGGACGACGCTCAACAAGCTTTGCGATTACTGGCCGAAAATAATCACCGTTCTCTGATAACCCAAATAGCACAGCGCTATCAACAACCGGAGATTATCGCTGCACTGGGAGCCTTTCTCGACGCAGGAGACTTTCACGATTTCCCGACGAAAATTCAGCCTTTGCCTGAATTTTATCAATTTGCACTGTGGCGCAGACCACAGCTCAAAAGCTCGGGGTTGCCGTTGCCGGATAACGCCATGCGTTACCTCGGCGATATGTTGAATTTCCCACGCGAAGTGAAACTTTACGCCGGACTGAATACCGTAAAAAGCATCTGCACTCCAACATCTCTGGCTAACTTTGCCTGGGATCTTTTTAACGCCTGGATTGAAGCCGGAGGCCCTTCAAAAGCGAACTGGGCCTTCACAACATTAGCCTTTTTCGGTAATGACGATACCGCGCGAGCGCTGACGCCGCTCATCCGTGCCTGGCCTGGAGAATCACAACATCAACGCGCAGCGCTTGGGTTGGACATTCTGGCAGAAATCGGCAGCGACATCGCTTTGATGTTGCTAAACGGCATTGCGAAAAAAATCAAATTTGCGGCGCTACAGGAGAATGCACAGAACAAAATCAAGCAAATTGCCGAACAGCGTGAACTGACCATTGCCGAGCTGGAAGACCGCCTCGCCCCGGATCTCGGACTGGACGACAACGGCACTCTGGTTCTCGACTTCGGCCCCCGCCGCTTTACAGTCAGCTTCGATGAAGCTCTGAAACCCTTTGTGTGCGATGAAAGCGGCCGACGCCTGAAAGATTTGCCGAAGCCCGGCAAAAGCGACGATGAACCGCGGGCTGCGGAGGCCGTCAGTCGTTACAGACAGTTGAAAAAAGATGTCCGTACCATCGCATCCCAGCAAATTCAGCGTCTGGAAACCGCCATGTGCCTGCGCCGCCGCTGGACCGCCGAACAGTTCCGCCTGTTCCTCGTCGACCATCCGCTGGTGCGCCATCTCACCCGCCGCCTGATCTGGGGAGTCTATAGCCAGGAAAACGTCCTGCTGGCCTGCTTCCGCGTCGCCGAAGATAACAGCTACAGCGATGCAGAAGATAACCCGTTCAGCCTGCCTGAAGGGCAAATCGGCCTTCCGCACGTGCTGGAAATCTCCGCGGAAGACGCCGCCGCCTTCGGCCAGCTGTATGCCGACTATGAACTACTGCCGCCGTTCCGCCAGCTCGATCGCAACCACTATCGCCTGACGGAAAGCGAAAACCGGGCCACAGAATTAACGCGCTGGCGCGGACGCCAGTGCCAGGCCGGGCGCATCGTCGGACTGGAGCGCAAAGGCTGGCAGCGAATAGAAGATGGCGGCAGCATCTGCGGCATGTTCAAACCCGCCGCCAGCGGCGACATGGTGCTGGAAGTGGAACCTTTTTCGCTGCTGTATGGAGAAACCACCTACGACGAACTCATCCCGTTCGAGACAGTGAAAATCGTTACCAAAGGCGATATTGACTACGGCAAACCGACCTTTGCTTTCGCAACGCTCGACGCTATCGCCGCCAGCGAACTGATTAACGATATCGAATCGCTATTCGATTAAAAGGACTTAGTCATGAAAACGTTTATTTATCAGGATGAAAAATCACATAAGTTCTGGGCGGTTGAGCAGCAGGATAACGAACTGCATCTGAGCTGGGGGAAGGTGGGTACCAGCGGCCAGAAGCAGATTAAAACCTTTGCCGACGCGGCAGCGGCCAGTAAGGCCGGGCAGAAGCTGATCAATGAAAAAAACCGCAAAGGCTACGTTGAGCAAGGCGAAACCACGCCGTCTGCAGCAGCCAGCCTGCCGGAGGAACCGGCATCTACCCCAGCTGCACCGCCGCCCGCATGCGCCACCGTGCCTGCAGACATAGCTCGTCCGTGGCTGGCGGACGATGCCGAACTGGCTTTGTCAGATGATCTGCTGCAAGATGTGCTCCCTTCACGCCGCTTTCCCGGTCAACCGATCGCCGCGCCCGCAGATAGCGAACTGATGAATCTCGGCAAAGAGATCCACCAGCAGTCCGGGAAAGCCGTGACCTTTGACTATGCCGACTGTTCCGCCTACTGGCAGCAAACCATCAACGAAGCCCTTAGCGATGGCCCGCTCTCCCCTGCTGCGCTGGCGGTGCAGCTCGCCCTCGCCACGCGTCGCGGCTGGCGCAGCAGCGACAATGCCGACCTGATGGACGAAATTGTTTACGTCTACGGACTGGAATACGCCGTCGAGACGTTTATTTCCCTGCAGCACATTGCTTTTGATTACAATTACCAGACCCTGCAGGTGACCTTCCTTTCAGAACCCACCAGCGCGCGCGGGCCCGGGATGCTCGACGTGCGCCTGCGCGCGCATCTGGCTCAGGCCGATGAACCGCTCTGGCAGCGCTGCGTGAATAAACTGATCGCCGCGCTGGCGGATATGCCCATCGGGCAGCAGCCGCTGGTGGCGCTATTGCTGCCCGATCGCCCGGATATCGTCCACGAAATCGCCCGCCGGGTGCTGGCGCATAAAACTATCAGAACGGCGGAATGGCTGAAGGTGGTGGTTCGCGACCCGCAGCTCGTCAAAGCGCTGGAGCCTTATCGGGCGGAGAACCTGTTTAACGACTACTACCACGGCAGCGTCTGGAACGCGACGGTGATGCGCGAGCAGGGCGTTGCCGGCATCGCCCGCTTCGCACCCTACGTTCATGACGATCTGTGCGGTAAGCTGGTCAGCCAAATTAACCATCCGCAGGCGCTGAGCCAGCTAATCCTCGCAAGCGAGCAGGGTAAGCGTTGTCACGAACGGATGACCCAGGCCAGCGCGCGCTTCCCGCACGCCGCGCTGGCGGCGCTGGCTGAACTGCTGATGCAGAAAGAAGAGAAACGCTGGCGCATTATGCTGATGACCCTGCTCAGCGGGCAGCCGGGGCTGGTCGGAGAAATTGTGCCGTGGATCTCTGCACAGGCCGCGACGCTACTGGAAGCCTGCCAGCAGCAGTTAAGCCAGCAGGCCGAGTGCGCCCGCGACGATATGCTCCCGCCGGTGCTGGTCACCCCACCCTGGGCGGCGAAAAAGAAAAAATCCCCCATTGCACAGCTGAATCTGCCGCCGCTCCCATTAGAGCCGATCTGTATGCTAACGGAAGAGGCAAGCAAACAGCTTCTCGAACAGCGTAGCTGGTATGCCCGCCAGGTCGATAATGGCAAAGAAAAAGATGAAAAGGAGCTCCTGTCCCGCTTAGGTTTCCACAGCTGGAACCGGAGCCAAAATCGCTATGAAGATGTCTCCGATGCCGCTATCGATGCCTGGCAACGACAGGATTATCCGGCGCTGATTGCGGAATTTAAGAATGCCCATACCTATCGCCAGGAAGAGTGGAAGCTGTACATGCTCGCCGCCCTGCCCGCCGGACGGGCGCTACAGGCCTGGAACGCGCTCAGCCAGGAGCCCCACACCGGCGCAGACTTTGTGATGGCGCACCTGCGTCTTGCCGGTTTGCCGGGCTTTATCCACTCCTTCTCACGCTATCCGCAGGAAAACCTGTCGGTTGCGATCTGGTTTGCCGCCAGCGAACTGGCCCCCATCATCGCCCGCGCTTTTAACAAGCTTAAATCGCTGCGTGAAGGCGCGCGCGAATGGCTGCTGGCCTATCCTGAACATGCGATTACCGGCCTGCTGCCCGCCGCCCTCGGCAAAGCGGGCGAAGCGCAGGACAGCGCGCGCCTGGCGATACGTATGCTGGTGGATAACGGCCATCAGCCGCTGCTTGAAGAGGTCGCCCGGCGCTACAATCAGCCGGCGGTAACGGAGGCCGTTAGCGCCCTGCTCGCCCTCGATCCGCTGGATAACCATCCGACCAAAATTCCGCCGCTGCCCGCGTTTTACCAGCCTGCGCTGTGGACGCGTCCGCTGCTGCGGGAAAATGGCCTGGCTCTGCCGGATGGCCCCTTAAAAGCGCTCGGCGAAATGCTGCGCTTCCCGTCAGAGGAGGGGATTTATCCCGGCTTGCAGCGGGTTAAAGATCTCTGTACTGCCGAATCACTTGCCGCCTTTGCCTGGGATCTGTTCAGCGCCTGGCAAACCGCCGGAGCGCCATCGAAAGAGAGCTGGGCGTTTACCGCGCTCGGGATTTTCGGCAACGATGATACCGCCCGGGCCCTGACGCCGCTGATCCGCGCCTGGCCCGGCGAATCTCAGCATAAGCGCGCCACCGTCGGATTAGATATTCTCGCCGCCATCGGCACGGATATCGCCCTGATGCAGCTTAACGGCATCGCCCAGAAGCTAAAATTCAAAGCCCTGCAGGAACGCGCCAGAGAGAAAATCGGCGATATCGCTGAAAGCCGCGGGCTGACCGTGGAAGAACTGGAAGACCGCCTGGCGCCCGATCTGGGTCTGAATGAGGATGGTAAGCTCACCCTCGATTTTGGCCCACGGCGCTTTATCGTGAGCTTTGATGAAGCGCTCAAACCGTACGTCCGGGATGAAAACGGCAGCCGTCTGAAAGATCTGCCGAAGCCGAATAAAAGCGACGATAACGCGCTCGCCGCCGAGGCCGTCAATCGCTACAAGGCCCTGAAAAAAGATGCCCGCACGATTGCCGCCCAGCAAATCGCCCGAATGGAGTCGGCCATGTGCCAGCGCCGCCGCTGGACGCCGGAGAACTTCCACCTGTTCCTGGTCAACCATCCGCTGGTACGCCATCTCACCCGTCGCCTGGTATGGGGCGTATACGGTGAGGACAACCGCCTGCAGGCCTGTTTCCGCGTGGCGGAAGACAACAGCTACAGCAATGCCGATGACGATCTCTTTCCTCTGCCGGACGGCGACATTCGTATCGGCCTTCCGCATCTGCTGGAAATGACGCCGCAGGATGCCGCCGCTTTTGGTCAGCTATTTGCCGATTACGAACTGCTGCCGCCGTTCCGTCAGCTCGATCGCAACTGCTACACCCTGACGCCCGCCGAGCTGGCGACTACAGAGCTGACGCGCTGGGCAGGACGCAAGTGCCCGAGCGGCCGGGTCATCGGGCTGGCGAACAAAGGCTGGCTACGCGGCGAGCCGCAGGACGCTGGCTGGATCGGCTGGATGCTAAAACCGCTGGGACAGCGGGCGCTGGTAATGGAAATCGACGAAGGCTTCGCCGTGGGCATGCTGCCGGATGAGCTCAGCGCCGAGCAGCTATTAAGCAAAGTCTGGCTGTACGCCGGAAATGCCCGGCAGTACGGCTGGGGCGGCAACGCTCCGCAGCAGGCCCGATTTTCGGAGCTGGATAAAGTCGCCCTCAGCGAACTGATCAACGATATTGAAGGGCTATTTGAATAGAACAAGGAACGTTTATGCACAACGCACTAACCCCACCCTGGCTGGCGGATGACGCGCAGCTGGAGCTGACCATTAAAAAAGGCAAGACGCCGTTAAGCCACCGCCGCTGGCCGGGCGAGCCGGTGCCGCTGGTTAAAGTGGAACGACTTCAACGGCTGGCGAACGATGATGTCCGCCCCCCCCCCGCATTTACTATG
>OBUU01000530.1_pt1 | contig 16732 bp, 17 predicted proteins | sample 1475981 | NCBI WGS metagenome assembly OBUU01 (sample SAMEA2579966, study PRJEB22360) | human gut metagenome | biome: human gut; feature: human-associated habitat; material: faeces | place: Denmark | collected 2008/2010 | reverse complement strand
TTGAGCACCTGCGGCGCGGGCAGCCCACAAGGCCCGCCCCTACCTCCGGTGATCAAACTGGACATGCTGCCCAGAAAAAGCGCCCCGCGCACGGCTTTTCACCGTGCGCGGGGCGCTTTTTTCCGTGACCCCATACAGACCGGTGCGCTATCGGTAGAACAACTTGGGGGAGATTCCAAAGATGGGGGCCCGGAGGCCCCCTCTTTGGTCGTTTTAAGGGGGATAGGTGCCGGGAAGGGGGGAAATCGAAATCCCCCCTTCCCGGCCGGCTCTTTCGCCCCTTTCTGGCCGCTCAGAAAGGGGCCCGCCGGAGGCATAACAAGAAAGCAGTTGTCAAAAAGGGCAACATGGAAGGTGCGTCAGCTCGGCACAAGACGGGCCGATGTGGGCAGAAGGTGATTGCCCTAGAGGGGCAAGAGAGGCCGCCCCTACTCCAGCTTGCGGCGCAGGTGCTCCACGGCCTTGCGTTCGATGCGGGAGACCTGCACCTGGGAGACTCCCAGCACCTTGGCGGTCCGATCCTGGGTCATACCCCGGAAGTAGCGCAGCAGGATGACCTGCCGTTCCCGCTCGGGCAGGGCGGCCACCGCCCCCCGCAGGGCCTCCCGCTCCACGATGGCCTCCTCCATGCCCTCGGTGCCCAGCACGCTCTCCAGGGTGAAGCCGTCCCCCGTCTCCATCTGGAGGGAGGCCACTGGGAGGTTTGCCTCCTCGGCAGCGGCGATCTCCTCCGGCTCCAGGCCGGTCTCCTCCGCCAGCTCGGAGAGGGCGGGCTCCCGGCCCAGGCGGGCGGACAGGCGCTCCCGGGCGGAGCGGATGGCCCCCGCCCGCTCCTTCAGTCCCCGGCTCACCTTCACCGCCCCGTCGTCCCGGAGGAAGCGGCGGATCTCCCCGGCGATCTTGGGCACGGCGTAGGTGGAGAACTGGCAGCCGAAGGCGGGGTCAAAGCCCCGCACCGCCTTCAGAAATCCCAGGCACCCGAGCTGGTACAGATCCTCCGGGTCGGTTCCCCGGCCGTAGTAGCGGCGGACGATGCTCCAGATCAGTCCGGCGTTCTCCTCGATCAGCCGGGCACAGGCGTCGTTGTCCCCCCGGCGGGCCTCCTCCAGCGGGGCGGGGGTATCCGCCACGCTCACACGGGCGCCCCCATCCGGCGGGAGACCCTGCGCCGCAGGGTGACCACGGTGCCCTTGCCGGGGGTGGAACGCACCTTCACGGCATCCATAAAGCTCTCCATAATGGTAAAGCCCATGCCGCTGCGCTCCTCGGTTCCGGTGGTGTAGAGGGGCTGGCGGGCCTGCTCCACGTCGGCAATGCCCACACCCCAGTCCTTGACCTGGATCTCCAGGGTGTTATCCTCAAACAGCCGCAGGCGCATGGACACCTTGCCCAGCCGGTCGGGGTAGGCGTGTACGATGCAGTTGGTCACCGCCTCGCTGACGGCGGTCTTGATGTCGTTCACCTCGTCCAGGGTGGGGTCCAGCTGGGCCGCGAAGCAGGCCGCCGCCGTGCGGGCAAAGCCCTCGTTAGCCGAGCGGCTCAGAAAGGTCACCGCGGCCTCATTGATGGGTTTCATCTTATGTAAACCTCCCGTCATTCAAATTCCATGAGCTTGTCCAGCCCTGCCGCCCGGAGCACCTTGCCCGCCTGGGCGGGGACATGGACCACCTTGACTGCGCCGCCCAGCTCTCCCAGGCGGCGGTAGGCCCGCAGCAGCACCGCGATACCCGAGCTGTCCATAAAGGTCACGCCCTCCAGATCCAGGGTGAGCGACCGGGGCAGCTCCAGGTCGATCTGGCGGCTCAGCTCCTCCATGATGGCCCTCGCCCGGTGGTGGTCCACCTCGCCGCTGATGGCGGCCCGGAGCACCCGCCCCTCGCCGGTACAAGTCACTGCCATAGCTTGTCCCTCCTTGTTGACACAAAAAAACGCAGTATACCAAAATCTGGTATACTGCGATCATAGCACAGCCGGTATGCGATTTGCGTCGATCCCTTATCGCACCATTGAAAAGGTGGTAAAAATCCACCGCTCCCCCACCTGCTCGTAGAGGAAATCGTGGGTCTCGCTCCCCACCACGGAAAATCCCTGTTGCGGGTCCAGCACCTCCACCGTCACCCGAACGGTGCACCGGCCGGGCGTACCGTCCCGGAGTACCTGGACGGTCTCTTCGCCCTTGGTGATGTCCGCGCCGCGGCCGCCGTCGATGGTGTAGAGCGCACCGTCCAGCTCCACATACTGCGTCCCGTCCACGGGGAGCAGCTCCTCCACCAGCCCGTCGGAAAACAGGCTTTTCAAATAACCCCGCAGATCCGCCAGGGTTTTAATGCCCGGGTAGTCCACCCGGCAGTAGACCTGCTCCCCCACGGTTCTCTGGTCGTCACGGTCCAGCGGCATGGGCGCAATCTCGAACCAGCCCCAGGCCTCCTCCGCCTTCTCGTAGGCCGCCAGGATGGCCTCGTCCGCAGGCTCATCCCCCCCGGACGCGGGGGTGGAGGTTGGAGCCGGGGTCGGGGTCGGAGGTGGGACGGGTGTGGGGACGGGCTCCGCCTCCTCCGGCGTGGGGGCGGGCGTACGCAGGGGTGGGCTCGCCTCCGCCGAAGGAATGGGGCTGTCCGGGATGGTCTGGGTGGCCGGAGGCGTGGGCCGGTCTGCCGTGCCGCTGCTCTCCGCAGGGCTAGCCGGAACGCACCCCCAGCAGCCCGACAGCAGTATGACAAGAGCCAGCAACGGCATGAGTTTTTTCATGGAGCTTGGCCCTCCTTCCGTTTTTATCCTGTGTTTAATCTATTCTATCCGCTGGGGACTCATTCTACAACTACAGATGTGTTACAAAAAGCAACAAAAACGCGCGGAAAATGCCGCCTGCCGAAGAGGGCGGCGGCATTTCTCCGTTTTTATCCTGTTTACGCCATGGAAGCGGCGGATTCCTCCAGTTTGGCCAGGAGGGCCCGGAGCTTTTCAGCCCGGTCCTGCTCGGCCTCCACCACGTGGGCGGGGGCCTTGTTGACAAAGCCGGGGTTGACCAGCTTGGCCTCCAGCTTGTCCAGCTCGGCCCGGTTCTTCTTGAGCTCCTTCTCAATGCGGGCCTTCTCCTTCTCCAGATCCACCAGCTCGGCCAGGGGCATGAACAGCCGGGCGGCGTGGGTGGTGACGGTGACCATGCCCTGGGCGGTCATGGCGTCGTCGCTGCCCGCGTCGGCCACGCCCTCCACGGTCACATCGCTGGCGTAGGCCAGACGCTTGAGGAAGGGAATCCCCTGCTCAAAGACGGCCCGCTCCAGGGTGGAGACGGTGAGCTGCGCCTTTTTGGAGGGGGGCACGTTCATCTCGGCGCGGCGGGCGCGCACGCCCCGGATGGCGTCCATGATCAGCTCCATGGCCTTCTCCTCCTCCGGGAAGTCCAGCTCGGCCCGGTGCTGCGGCCACTGCTGGAGCATCAGGTAATCGCCGCTGTGGGGCAGGGCCTGCCAGATCTCCTCGGTGATAAAGGGCATGAAGGGGTGGAGCAGCTTGAGGGTCTCGGTGAGCACGTAGCAGAGCACCTGCTGGGCCCGGAGCTTGCTGTCCTCGTCCTCCCCCTGGAGGCGGGTCTTGGTCAGCTCGATATACCAGTCGCAGTAGGAGTCCCAGATGAAGTCGTACACCTTCTGGGCGGCCACGCCCAGCTCGTAGCGCTCCATGTTCTCCGTGACCTCGGGGATGACGGAGTTGAGCTTGGATAGGATCCACTTGTCCTCCAGCTCCAGCCGGTCGGGCAGCTCACACCGGTCGATGGTCAGGTTCATCATCAGGAAGCGGCTGGCGTTCCAGATCTTGTTGGCAAAGTTGCGCATGGCCTCGCACCGCTCGGTGTAGAAGCGCATGTCGTTTCCGGGGGAGTTGCCGGTGATCAGGTTGAAGCGCAGGGCGTCGGCGCCGTACTGGTCGGCCATCTCCAGGGGGTCGATGCCGTTGCCCAGGCTCTTGGACATCTTGCGGCCCTTGTCGTCCCGCACCAGGCCGTGGATGAACACGGTGTGGAAGGGGGGCTTTCCGGTGTGCTCGCAGGCGGAGAAGATCATCCGGGCCACCCAGAAGAAGATGATGTCGTAGCCGGTGACCAGCACATCGGTGGGATAGAAGTACTTGAAGTCCTCGCTGCCCTCGTCGGGCCAGCCCAGGGTGGAGAAGGGCCACAGGGCGGAGGAGAACCAGGTGTCCAGCACGTCCTCCTCCTGGTGGATGTGGGTGGAGTGGCAGTGCTGGCACTCGGTGGGATCGGTCTCGCTGACGGTCATCCCGCCGCAGTCCTCGCACGTCCAGGCGGGGATGCGGTGGCCCCACCAGAGCTGGCGGGAGATGCACCAGTCGTGGACGTTCTCCATCCAGTTGGTGTAGATCTTGGAGAAGCGGTCGGGGACGAACTTGACCTCCCCGTCGTTGACCACCCGCAGGGCCTCGCGGGCCAGAGGCTCCATCTTCACGAACCACTGGGCGGAGATGATGGGCTCCACGTCGGTGCCGCAGCGGTAGCAGGTGCCCACATTGTGGGTGTGCTCCTCCACCTTCACCAGGTAGCCCTGCTCCTCCAGATCGGCCACGATGGCCTTGCGGGCCTCGTAGCGGTCCATGCCGGAGTAGCGGCCGTAGCCCTCCACCACCTTGCCGTTGTCGTCCAGCACACGGATGGACTCCAGGTTGTGGCGCAGGCCCACCTCAAAGTCGTTGGGATCGTGGGCGGGGGTCATCTTCACGCAGCCGGTGCCGAACTCCATGTCCACATAGGCGTCGGCCACGATGGGGATCTCCTTGTTCACCAGGGGCAGGATGCACTTCTTGCCCACAATGTCCCGGTAACGGCCGTCCTCGGGGTTGACCGCCACGCCGGTGTCGCCCAGCATGGTCTCCGGCCGGGTGGTGGCCACGGTCACATAGCGGCCCTCCTCCCCGGCGATGGGGTAGCGGATGTGCCACAGGTGGCCGGGCTTCTCCTTGTACTCCACCTCCGCGTCGCTCAGGGCGGTGACGCAGTGGGGGCACCAGTTGATGATGCGGCTGCCCTTGTAGATGAGGCCCTTGTTGTAGAGGGACACAAACACGTGGCGCACCGCGTTGGACAGGCCCTCGCCCATGGTGAACCGGGCGCGGCTCCAGTCACAGGAGGCGCCCAGCTTCTTCTGCTGCTCCACGATGCGGTTGCCGAACTTGTGCTTCCAGTCCCACACACGCTCCAGGAACTTCTCCCGGCCCAGATCGTAACGGGTCAGGCCCTCGCTCTTGCGCAGCTCCTCCTCCACCTTGATCTGGGTGGCGATGCCGGCGTGGTCGGTGCCGGGCACCCACAGGGCGGCATAGCCCTGCATCCGCTTGAAGCGGATCAGGATGTCCTGGAGGGTGCAGTCCATGGCGTGGCCCATGTGGAGCTGGCCGGTGACGTTGGGGGGCGGCATGACGATGGTGAACGGGCGCTTGTCCGGGTCGCGGTGGCCCTCAAAGCAGCCGTTCTTCTCCCACATCTCATAGACGCGGCCCTCCACCTCCCGGGGTTCATAGACCTTGGGCAGTTCTTTTTTCATCTGTTACACTCCTTTTCGGGGCAAAGCAAAAGGGCCCGCCCCAAGCCTGTTGCTCAGGGCGAACCCGTAAGTCCGCGGTACCACCTGAATTCCCCCATGAAGCCATGGAGGCGCTCTTGTCTCGCTAACGGGAGAACCCGCCGGGCCCTACTGTATTCAGGCCCGGAGCTCCGGGACGACCTTCCCCGCGCCGCCGGAGGGCCTTGCACCATCCGGCCCCTCTCTGCACCGCCCGCGCGGGTACTCCTTCCCTTCGTCGCTGTGTATCGCATTTAGTATATGCAAAATCGGGAAAAAAGTCAAGGCAAAACGCGATATCCCCGTGTCCGGCGGAGGTTGTTCCCCCCTTTACCGCAGCTCCTTGTCGCAGTAGGCGCAGCAGTCCACGCCGCCGTTCTGCTTCACCAGGGGAGGCAGGTAGTGCTCGGTCTGGGTGATGCAGTTGGGGTTGGAGCACACCGGCTTGACGCCGATTTCCACCGGCTCCGGTTTTTCCCGCTCCTGGTTGGCCAGATCGGTGAGCAGGGCCATGCGGGCGTACATTCCGTAGCGGGCCTGCTCGAAGTAGACCGCCCGGGGATCGTCGTCCACGTCGATGGCAATTTCATCCACCCGGGGCAGGGGGTGCATGACCAGCAGTTCCTTCTTCGCCCGGTCCAGCTTCCGCCGGGTGAGGACGTAGACGCCCTTGCAGCGCTCGTACTCCAGGGGGTCTACGAAGCGCTCCCGCTGGATGCGGGTCATGTAGAGCACATCCAACTGAGGGATGACGGCCTCCAGGCCGGTGACCTCGGTGAACCACATGCCATGCTCCCGCATAAAGGCCCGCATGTACTCGGGCACCGCCAGCTCACGGGGGGCGATGAGGAAAAACTTGATGCCCTCAAACTTGGCCAGGGCCTTGATGAGGGAGTGAACCGTGCGGCCGTTCTTCAAATCGCCGCACAGGCCCACGGACAGCCCGTCCACCTTGCCCCGCAGGCGGGTGATGGTGGTGAGATCCGCAGTGGTCTGGGTGGGGTGCATGTGGCCGCCGTCGCCGGCGTTGATCACCGGCACGTCGGAGTACAGGGAGGCCGCCTTGGCCGCGCCCTCCTTGGGGTTGCGCATCACCACCACGTCGGCATAGCCCGACACCATCTTGATGGTGTCCTTCAGGGTCTCGCCCTTGGCGGTGGAGGTGGACTTGGGGTCGGCGAAGCCGAACACCGTGCCCCCCACCCGCAGCATGGCGGTCTGAAAGGAAAAGTTGGTGCGGGTGGACGGCTCATAGAACAGGCTGGCCATCACCCGCCCACGGCAGGCGTCCATAAAATCGGCGGGGTGGTCCATAATATCACTGCACCGCTGGTACAGGGACTCCCACTCCGCCCTCGTCAGGTCTCCAAAGTCGATCAGATGCCGCATGACGCTTCATTTCCCCTTTTGAATTTTTTCTATCGTATCATATTTCCCCCGGCCCGGGCAAGAGCAGAACGGACAAATTTTTACACTTTTTTCTCCTCCGCCTTGTCAGTCCCCCCGCCCTGTTAAAAACTGCATCACATGATCTCTCCCGCTTCGCCTCATGCTATGAAAAACGGACGAAGCGGGGCGGTTTTATGGTGTGGTTTTGGTACTTTCTGATTTACAGTTTTCTCGGCTTTCTGGTGGAGGTGGCCTATGTCCGCCTGGTGGGTGGAGTCAAACGGGACCGGAAGTGCCGTCTGGTGCTCCCCATCTGCCCGGTGTACGGCCTGGGGGCATTGGCCATTCTCCTCCTGCCGCCTCTGGTCCGGGACAGCCTGCCCCTTCTCTTCCCCGCCGCCGCCCTGGTGTGCACGGCGGTGGAGTATGTGACCGGGCTGTTTTATGAAAAGGTCTTTCGGGTATCCTTTTGGGATTACTCCCACCTGCCCCTCAATCTGGGCGGACGGGTATGCCTTCTGTTCGCCCTGTTCTGGGGAGTACTGGCCCTGCTCGTCCTCCATGTGATTCATCCGGCGGCGGCCTGGCTGGCGGCGCGGATTCCGCTGTGGGCATTCCCTCCAGCCGTGCTGGCCACGGCGCTGGACACGCTCCTCACCGCCCGGCTCCTGCGCCGGACCGGAGGCCCCAATTCCCTGCGCTGGTATGCCCGCCTGCCCCGCCGCCGGCCGGCATAAAGCAGGGCGGGGGCGGCCAAGTGCCGCTCCCGCCCTTTTTGCATCTACGCCCGGCGGAGTTCACTGAGGGTCTCGTCGATCTTCTTCTGCGGTACGTATGCCTGGGCCACAGACAAAATCTGCTCCAGGGTGATGGTGCGGGCCGCTCCCAGCATGGGGTGCTTCATCAGCATGGGGAAACGGCGCTGAAACACCGCCCGGGCCCCCGGGTGGTCCAGCAGCTCCCCCACCGTGATCTGATTGCGCTTCAAGTCCATTGGCTTCACCTCCCAGCTATCCTATGCCGGGCCGGCGGGAGATTTGACTTGCCACCGCCGGGGACAGGCGCTATAATGATAGATATCACTGTAGAAAGGGAGAGGAACCAGCAGACATGATACAGCGCTTTCGCGGGCATTCGCCCATCATCCACCCTGCCGCCCGGCTGGCCGCCAACGCCACCCTGGTGGGCTGCGTGACGGTGGAGGCCGCCTCCAGCATCTGGTACGGGGCCGTGCTCCGGGGGGATGAGAGCTCCATCCACGTGGGGGCGGGCTCCAACATCCAGGACAACGCAGTGCTCCACTGTGACCCAGACTGCCCCGCCGTGATCGGCCGCGACGTGACCGTGGGTCACGGTGCCATTCTCCACGGCTGTTCAGTGGAGGACACCTGCCTGATCGGCATGGGAGCCATCCTGCTCAACGGCTGCACCATCGGCGCGGGCAGCCTGGTGGCCGCCGGGGCGCTGGTCACCCAGGGAGCTGTGATTCCGCCCGGCAGCCTGGTGGTGGGGTCCCCGGCCAGGGTGGTGCGCTCCCTCCGGCGGGAGGAGGCCGCCGAACTGCTCCAGTCGGCCGAGACCTACCGCACCCTGTCCGCCGAGCTCCTCCCCACCGCCGAGGCGTCCGAATCAGGAGGAAGCGTATGAAAAAGAAAGGGAAAATTCCCGGCCGTTATCATAAAACATTGAAGGAACAGGTGCGTGAGAACCCCCGGCTGGCCGCAGTCTACGTCATTTTACGGGTGCTGGTGGTGCTGGCCCTGGTGGCACAGGTGTTTAACGGGAACTTTGAAAACGTGTTCTTATGCGTGCTCACCCTGATCCTGTTTACCATCCCCAGCTTCATCGAGCGCACAATCCGCATTGATATCCCGGACACCCTGGAGATCATCATCCTCCTGTTCATCTTTGCGGCGGAAATTCTGGGGGAGATCCAGGCTTACTATGTCCAGTTTCCCTATTGGGACACCATGCTCCATACCCTCAACGGCTTTCTCTGCGCGGCCATCGGCTTCTCCCTGCTGGACATTTTGAACCGGGACGAGCGTCTGGCCTTCAAGCTCTCCCCGGTCTATCTGGCGGTGGTGGCCTTCTGCTTCTCCATGACAATCGGCGTGCTGTGGGAGTTCTTCGAGTGCTTTATGGACCAGATGTTCCTGCTGGACATGCAGAAGGACACGATCGTACACTCCATCGGCTCCGTGATGCTGGACCCCGCCGGCGGCAACACCCCGGTGGCCATCCACGACATCACCGACGTGATTGTGGTCACGGCTGATGGAGCCCAGCACCCACTGGGCCTGGGCGGTTATCTGGATATCGGCATCCTGGACACCATGAAAGACCTCTTCGTCAACTTTATCGGTGCGGTGGTGTTCTCCTTTATCGGCTATTTCTATGTAAAGAACCGCGGCAAGGGCTGGTTCGCCAAGCGTTTCATCCCCAAGGTCCTTCCGGAGTCCGGCGCCAAAAAATAACCGAATATTCCGCCCTCAGGGGCGCATACTAGGGAAGCACTGCTCCCACCCTGTCACGCAGGGCGGGCCGGTGCTTCCCTTGCGTCATACCAAGGAATCAAGGAGGAATCTCACCATGAACAAGACCCCCAACAACAGCATCAAGTGCTCTGTGAACAGTTGTGCTTACCACTGCGGCGAGCAGAACTACTGCACCCTGAACGAGATCAAGGTGGGTTGCTGCGACTCCAACGTGACCAACTGCGCCTCCACCGAGTGCGCCTCCTTCCAGTTGGGCGACCACGGCGGCTGCTGCAAGCGCTGAACCGTCCATCCATGCAAAATCGCGCGTTCCCGATCGGGGACGCGCGATTTTTATGGTATTTACTCCTTGGGCTCGGCAGGCGCCTCGGCCTTGGGGGCGGCAGCGGCCTCCGCTGCAGGCTTCTCCGCAGTTGGAGCCGCGGGCTTGACAGCGGCAGCCGGGGCGGCCTTGGGGGCCGCAGGCTTCACCTCGGGCACCTTGCCGTCCACGGTGATCAGCTTGCGGGGGCACTTCTGTGCGCAGATACCGCAGCCGATGCACTTCTCGTAGTCGATCACCGCCAAGTTGTTGACCATGGTGATGGCTTCCTTGGGGCAGCTCTTAGCACACAGGGAGCAACCGATACAGCCATTGTCGCATACCTTGCTGGCGTCCACGCCCTTGTCGTGGGAGGAACAGGGAATGGTGACGTGGCGCTTGGTCTTGTAGGGCTCCAGGGCGATGATGTGGCGGGGGCAGATGTCCACGCACTTATTACACGCCTTGCACTTCTCCTCATCGACCCTGGCCACGCCGTCGATGACGTGGATAGCGTCAAAGGGACAGGCCTTCTCACAGGAGCCCAGGCCCAGGCAGCCGTAGGCGCAGCCCAGGTCGCCGCCGCCGGGCAGCTTGGAGGCCGCCACGCAGTCGTGGAGGCCCACGTAAGTGTACTGCTTGTAGTTCTGGCCGCAGCCGGTGCAGTGCACCTGGGCAATCTGCTTCACTGCGGCGCCAGCGGACACGCCCATAATCTCGCCGATCTGGGCGGCCACCGCCTCGCCGCCGGCGGGGGCGGGCATGGCTGGGGGCACCCGGCCTGAAGCCGGGATAGCCGCAGCCGCCGCAGTTGGCACCGGGCAGGCAGCCCAGGATGGCCTCTTCACGGGGATCCACCTCAACAGCGAACACCTTGGAGGCGATCGCCAGGACCAGGCCGAAGATGGCGCCCAGCACAGCCAGGACCACAACGGCAATTATAACAGTCGTCATATTCTTCCGCCCTCCTTAACCGAAGACCTTCAGGCCGGAGAAGCCCATGAAAGCCAGAGCGATGAGGCCGGCGGCCACCAGGGCGATCGGGAAGCCCTCGAAAGCCTTGGGCCACTCGGAGAACTCCATCCGCTCCCGGATGCTGGCAAAGATCACGATGACCAGCAGGAAGCCGATGGCGCCGGGAACAGCGGACCCGCCATCTGTCCTGGCTGCGACGCTCTCAATAAAGCCGTAGCCGTTCTGGGTGTTCTGCAGCACCACGCCCAGCACAGCGCAGTTGGTGGTGATCAGGGGCAGGTACACACCCAGGGCCTCATAGAGGGAGGGCATGGCCTTCTTGAGGAACATCTCGATGAACTGCACCAGAGAGGCGATGACCAGGATGTAGGTCACGGTCTGCATGAAGGTCAGGCCCATGGGAACCAGAATGAGCTCATTGATGGGCCAACAGATGGCGGAGGCCAGGCCCATGACGAAGATAACCGCCAGCCCCATGCCGGAGGCAGTCTCGATCTTTTTGGAAACACCCATGAAGGGGCAGATGCCCAGGAACTGGGCCACAATAAAGTTATTGACCAGGATGGCGCCCAGGGCGATGGTAAAGAGCTGAGTCCACTCCATTACTTGGCCACCTCCTCAGTCTTTTTGTCGCCCTTCTTGGGCTTGTTCAGGATGTACTGCATGGCTGCGATCACGCAGGCCAGGGTCAGGAAGCCGCCCACCGGGAGAATCATGCCCAAAGCGGGAATGCCCTCGGGCAGGATGCGGATGCCTGCGGCAGTGCCCAGGCCGAAGACCAACTGTCCTTCTGCGCCGATCTCCAGCAGGCCGCCCATAATGGTGCCATTTCCAAGGAACTCGCGAACCACACACATGATGACCAGCACCATGGTGTAACCCAGGCCCTGGAAGATACCGTCCAGCGCAGAAGCGCCGATACCATTCTTGTAGGCAAAGGACTCGGCGCGGCCCAGAATGATACAGTTCACCACGATCAGGGGGATAAACAGGCCCAAGCTCTTGGACAGGGCCGGGATAAATGCCTGCAGGCACAGGTCAACGATGGTAACAAAGCCGGCGATGACCACGATGAAGCAGGCGATGCGGATGTTGTTGGGGATGATCTTACGCAGGGCCGCGATGATGATGTTGGACAGGGTCAGAATCACCAACACGGACAGGCCCATGCCCAGGCCGTTGAACAGGGTGGTGGTAATGGCCATCACCGAGCACATGCCCAGCAGTTGGACGGTGACGGGGTTCTGGAAGAACAGGCCGTCCCTAAATTGTTTCATCACGTTCATATTCGATTACCCTCCTTAGCCCATGCTCGCGGCGGCGGCGATGGCGCTGGTAACGCCCCCTCAAACGCCGCGGGAGGTGATGGTAGCGCCGGTCAGGGCGTCGATGTCGCCGCCGTCCTTGGTGACCTTGACCTCGCCGGTCTTGCCCACGAACTGGGCCTGGAAGTCCGGCTTGCTGGCGTTGGAGCCCAGGCCGGAGGTCTCGCCGGTGCTGGTAATGGAGATGCCGGAGCAGGCCCCGGTATTGTCCACACCCACCATGATAGTCAGGTTGCCGCTGAAGGACGTGGCGGGCTTAACCTCCACCACGTATCCGGCATCGCCGGCCTTGTAGACGGCCTGCACCATAGCGTCGCCGCCGGTGTACTCCACCTCGTCATAGCTGTCGGCGGGGAGCACGGCAGCCATGGCCTCCTGGGTGGTCTTCTCGTTGTTAGCCGCGATAAAGGGGGCGGTCACATAGTTGGTCAGGCCCAGCAGAAGGGCGGTGGCCGCACAGATGGCAAAGAGGACGATCACCAGGGTTGCCATGCCTGGTTCCTTTTTCTTGGTTGCAGTCTCACTCATGGCTTAGCCCTCCTTCCCGGCTTTTTTGGCCGCCTTGGCCGCAGCCTTCATTTCCTTGGTCACTCCGTAGCGGCCGGGCTTGCCCACCTTGTCGATGAGCCACACGCAGCAGTTCATGATCAGGATGGAGTAGCTCACACCCTCGGGATAGCCGCCGAAATAGCGGATGAACACGGTCAGCAGGCCGCAGCCGATGCCGAAGATGATCTCACCCTTTTTGGTGACGGGGCTGGTCACATAGTCGGTGGCCATGAAGAAGGCGCCCAGGAACAGGCCGCCGGTGAAGAGCTGGTAGGTCATCCACACCAGCCGGTCGTTGCCGCCCAGGGGGAACAGGAAGGTGAGCACAGCCACGGTGGCGATGTAGGCCACGGGGATGCGGGCGCGGATGACGCCGCGGACGATCAGATACACGCCGCCCAGCAGCAGGGCCAGGGCGGAGATCTCACCGATACAGCCGCCCACATTGCCCACAAATGCGTCGAGGATGGTGGCATCGGGCAGCAGGCCGCCGTGCATGAAGTCAGCAGACAAGGGGGTTGCGCTGCTGACGATATCCACCCCGGCCATGGTCTTGGTGCCGCCCAGCAGGTCGGCCCAGGCGCCGGTGCCGATGCCGGGGGCCACCCAGGTGGTCATGGCCACGGGGTAGCACAGCATCAGGAAAGCGCGGCCGCCCAGGGCGGGGTTCATGAAGTTCTTGCCAAGGCCGCCGAAGAGCTGCTTGACCACCACGATGGCGAAGAAGTCGCCGATGATCAGCATCCAATAGGGCAGGGTGGGGGCGCACACGAAGGCCAGCAGCACGCCGGTGACGGCGGCGGACAGGTCCTTGACGGCGCAGGACTTGTGCATCAGCTTGCGGTAGCCCCACTCGAAGAACTCACAGGCCAGCACGGAAATAATGGTGGCCACCAGGGCGCGGGGGCCGAAGAACACCACGCCCATGACCATGGCAGGCACCAGGGCGATGAGCACGTCCCGCATCAGGTTGGTGGTGTCAATGGGAGAGGCCACGTGGGGGGACGACGCCACCGTGAGTCTCAGCTTCTTTTCCTCGTTCATGCTTTGGCCGCCTCCTTCGCCGCTTTTTCCTTGGCCGCCAGAGCCCGCAGCTCACCCTTGGTCACACGGAAGGACTGGACCAGGTGGAGGCGGGCGGGGCAGATGTAGTTGCAGGAACCGCACTCAATGCAGTCCATGACGTTAAGCGCCTCGGCCTCCTTCCACATGCCCTTCTCGGCGTACAGGTGCATGTAGACCGGAGTCAGGTGCATGGGGCAGACGTTGACGCAGCGGCCGCAGCGCAGGCAGACCTCCTCCTCCACAACGGGGGCGGCCTCCTTTTTGGTCAGGCAGAGCACGGCATTGGTGCCCTTGATGCAGGTGACATCCAGGTTATACTGGGCGATGCCCATCATGGGGCCGCCGGTGAGCACGCGGTCGGGCTCCTCCTTGAAGCCCTTGCCCTCGTCGATGATCTGCTGGAAGGAGGTGCCCAGGGGCACCAGCAGGTTTTTGGGCTCCTTGATGGCGTCGCCGGTGACGGTGAGGATGCGGTGGGTCAGGGGCTTGCCCTCCACCACGGCGTCGTACACGGCAGCGGCGGTCCCCACATTGAACACCGCGCAGCCCACATGGGCGGGCAGCCCGCCGGGAGGCACCTCGCGGCCGGTGACGCGCTGAATGAGCTGCTTTTCCGCGCCCTGGGGGTAGCGGGTGCGCAGAGACTCCACCTGCACGTCGTTCTTGCCGCCCACCAGCGCCTTCAGGTGCTCGATGGCGTCCTCCTTGTTGGCCTCCACACCGATGACGGCGTTCTTCAGGCCGAAGGCCTGCATCAGAATGCGCACGCCGCCGATGACCCGCTCGCCCTGCTCCAGCATCAGCCGGTGGTCAGCGGTTATGTAGGGCTCACACTCGGCGCCGTTCAGGATCAGGGTATCCACCTTGCCGACGCCGGAGCTGATCTTCACGTGGGTAGGGAAGCCGGCGCCGCCCATTCCGGTGATGCCCGCCTCCTTGACAATCTCCACGATCTCCTCGCAGCTCAGCTTGCTGTAGTCGGGATGGGGGGTGAGCACGGAGCCCCAGGTGTCTTGGAAGTCATTCTCGATGACCACCGACATCACCTTTCCGCCGCCCACGTAGGGACGGGGCTCCACCGCCTTGACCACACCGGACACAGACGCGTGAATGGGGGCGCCCAGGCCGGCGATCTCGCCGATCTTCTGGCCCACCTTGACCTGATCGCCCACGGCTACAATGGGCTTACAGGGCGCACCGACATGCATTGCCATGGCGATGACGACCTGCTTGGGAGCGGCGCTCAGGGGCGCAACCTCCTTGTGGCGTGCCAACTCTTTCCGGTCATTGGGGTGCACGCCGCCGTAAAAGCTTTGCTTCATAGGTCCACCTCGCAAATCTGACCCACACACGGGCCATTGTTCTGAGTCGTTTGACCGGTATCTCAAACAGATTTATCATAGCGCAAACCAAGCATCTTGTCCAGTTAAAACGCTCAAATTCCCTTCATTTTTTCTTTTAAACCAATTAGTTTTTTCTCTTTTTCCAGAAATATGGTAACATCCGCAGTACCATTTTCGCAAAAACCATCCGGTTTACTTTTTCGTCAGGATGGCAACAGAGCTCCGCTCCGTTCTCCACTTTCGTTGTTTAAAATAGAGAAGTTCAAAAAGTGAAATCAACCCAATTGACAAATGCGGTCCGGAACGGTATGATATCAGGTAATTACATTTTCCGGGCTTGCCCGGAGCGTACAAAGGCGATGACCGGGACAGTACGGGCGGTACATAAGCGCAGAGAGGGAGCGGCTGGTGTAAGCTCCCATGAGGCCGCCCCGAACGCTCGCCCGGGAGCAGCCCTGCTGAACCGCAGGTTAGGCAGGGACGGTTTCCCCTCCGTTAGCGGGGCAATGAGTGCGCGGGCGCGCCCCGCGAAGTTAGGTGGTACCACGGAGTCATGGCGGCTTCGTCCTATGGGACGAGGCCGCCATGTTTTTTTGCGATTTATAAAGGAGGTTCGGACGCCCTATGAGAATGAAAACCGCCCAGATTTTGATGGAGTGCCTTCTGGAGCAGGGGGTGGACACGGTCTTCGGCTACCCCGGCGGCACGATCCTGAACGTATACGACGAATTTGAGCTCCACGGCTACAAGGACAAAATCCGCCATATCCTCACCGCCCACGAGCAGGGCGCCTCCCACGCCGCCGACGGCTATGCCCGCGCCACCGGAAAGGTGGGGGTGTGCTTCGCCACCTCCGGCCCCGGGGCCACCAACCTGACCACCGGCATCGCCACGGCCTACTACGACTCCTCCCCTGTGGTGTTCATCACCTGCAACGTCAGCGAGAACCTCATCGGCAAGGACTCCTTTCAGGAGGTGGACATCACCGGTATCTCCATGCCCATCACCAAGTGCAACTATCTGGTGAAGGACCCCGGCGCCCTGGCCGACGTGCTGCGGGAGGCCTTCGCCATCGCCCGCTCCGGCCGCCCCGGCCCCGTGCTGGTGGACATCGCCAAGAACGTCACCGCCGCCGAGGCCGATTACGAGCCCCTCCCCCTCGACCAGCACGCCAACCACGGCCGGCTGGGGGCCATGCTCCGCCGGGCCAGCCACGATCTCAAGACTCCCGAGCCCGACGCGGGGGACATTCAGACCCTGCTGGATCTCATTGAGGGGGCCCGGAAGCCCCTGGTGCTGGTGGGCGGCGGGGTCATCCGCTCCAAGGGAGCTGTGCCCCAGTTCCGCACCTTTATCGAGCGGCTCAACGCTCCGGTGGCCTCCACCATCATGGGCGGCGGCGCCTGCCCCGGCAATCACCGGCTGTTCACCGGCATGATCGGTATGCACGGCTCCCACGCCTCCAATCTCGCCTCCGACCAGTGCGATCTGCTCATCGCCGCTTCGCCGACCGGGTGGCCACCGACCCCGCCACCTTCGCACCCAACGCCAAAATCGTCCACATCGACATCGACCGGGCGGAGATCGACAAGAACGTGCTCACCCACCACCACATCATCGGCGACGCCCGCCGGGTGCTGGAGCTGCTCAACGAAAAGCTCCCCCAGCACGACTGACAGGGGTGGAAGGCGTGGGTGTTCTCCCACCCGGA
>OBUU01000527.1_pt1 | contig 16779 bp, 10 predicted proteins | sample 1475981 | NCBI WGS metagenome assembly OBUU01 (sample SAMEA2579966, study PRJEB22360) | human gut metagenome | biome: human gut; feature: human-associated habitat; material: faeces | place: Denmark | collected 2008/2010 | reverse complement strand
CCAGCCACCAAGACCCCGAACCGTTCCCCGGCTTAACAACAAACCCGGCTTAATCGGAATGGATGATTGGATGTTCCCCGTCCCTGAGCGTGGCGACCGCGTCAAGGAGCATCCGGTTCGCCATGTCGGCGTTCGGGGAGCGCGACAAGGTCCAGGAGACCACCATCCCGTCGAAGCAGTCGACCACCGGGGAAAGCCAGCACTTGTACCCGTCCATGGTGAACTGGGTGACGTCCGTGACCCACAGCATGTTCGGCGCGTCGGCGTGGAAGTCCCGCTCCACGAGGTTCGCCGGGGCCTCGCCGATCTCGCCGGCGTAGGAGCTCCACCGCTTCGGCCGCTTCAGGTACACGGGCCGCATGGCCCCCTCGCGCATGATCCGCCTGACGACCTTCTCCGAGACGACGATCGGGTCGGACTCGTCAAGGCGCAGCATGCGGTGGATGGTCCGGTATCCCCATGCGCGCCCACCCTGCTCGAACAGGCCGGCGACGCGGGCCCGCAGCACGGCGTACCTGTCGCCCGCGGCGATCGCGCCGCGCTCGTAATAGTAGGTGCTGCGTTTCAGCCCCACGGCCTTCAGACAGGCCGCCAGGCCGAATTCACCCCTGATCGCGTCGACGACCCGCGTCCTCTCCCTGTTCGTCAGCATGGACGGGTCGAGGCGCGGGTCGTCGGCTTTTAAAACATCGATCGTCTCCCGCATCACCGCGTTCTCCAGCCGCAGGACCTCCACCTGCCGGCGCAGCTCCTCCACGTCATCGCCGGCCGCGGGCATCGGTTCGGCCGGCATCGGCGCGTTTCTCCTGTCCATCAGTCCCAGTATCCCCTCGCTCCGGTAGCGGCGCATCCACTGGTACACGCTCGTCGGCGTGCAACCCGCGTCGCGCGCCACGCGGGCGAGGGGCTCGCCCTCGAGCGCGCGTCTGGCCGCATTCGTCTTGCATTCCAGCGTATACGAACGCCTGCACGCGCCCGTGATCTCGTCGGCCTCCGCGTCCAGCATCGCGTTCAACAGCTGTTCGACCTTCTCCGACACCAACCGGTCCAGCTTCGTCTCGAGCATGTTCTCGTCGACCTGTAGAATCTGATTCGGCATGGTTCCGTCGCCTTCCTAAATAGGTTGATTTGGTTTGGCGACTGAAATCGTACCCGGACGACGGACCATGTCTCTCAACTCAAGCCTCAACCAAAATGCGCAACAAACCGGGCGTTATCAATCGGACACATTGGAGTCGGACAGGCTAAGCTGCATAGAACACCGCATCTAATCGGTTCGACACGCGCATTTCACTGCGCGACTGGACATTGACGTCCCTTTCGAGGTAATATCGAACCGGTTCGATACATACGTGAGTATGCAAATACGTAAACAACAAACAGGCAGATGCGCACGCAAATTGCACCCGCGCCCATGAGCCAAGGGAGGTCCCATGAAAAACAAAGTGCAACTCATCACATACGCCGATCGTCTCGGCGATGGCACTCTTAGCTCGATGACCGACATCCTGCGCACCCGCTTCGACGGCGTGTATGACGGCGTGCATATCCTGCCGTTCTTCACTCCGTTCGATGGTGCGGATGCAGGCTTCGACCCGATCGACCATACCAAAGTCGACGAACGTCTCGGCAGCTGGGACGACGTCGCCGAACTCTCCAAGACCCACAACATCATGGTCGACGCCATCGTCAACCACATGAGTTGGGAATCCAAGCAGTTCCAAGATGTGCTTGAAAAAGGTGAGGAATCCGAGTATTACCCGATGTTTCTGACCATGAGCTCCGTGTTCCCGAACGGCGCCACCGAAGAAGACCTGGCCGGCATCTACCGCCCGCGCCCGGGCCTGCCGTTCACCCACTACAAGTTCGCCGGCAAGACGCGCTTGGTCTGGGTGAGCTTCACCCCGCAGCAGGTTGATATTGACACCGATTCCGACAAGGGTTGGGAATACCTCATGTCGATTTTCGACCAGATGGCCGCCTCTCACGTCAGCTACATCCGCCTCGACGCCGTCGGCTACGGCGCTAAGGAAGCTGGCACGAGCTGCTTCATGACTCCGAAGACGTTCAAGCTGATCTCCCGTCTGCGTGAGGAAGGCGTCAAGCGAGGCCTCGAAATTCTCATTGAGGTGCATAGCTACTACAAGAAGCAGGTTGAAATCGCCTCCAAGGTGGACCGCGTCTACGACTTCGCCCTGCCGCCGCTGCTCCTGCACTCGCTGTTCACCGGCCACGTCGAGCCCGTCGCCCACTGGACCGACATACGCCCGAACAACGCCGTCACCGTACTCGACACGCACGACGGCATCGGCGTGATCGACATCGGCTCCGATCAGCTCGACCGCAGCCTCAAGGGCCTCGTGCCCGACGAGGACGTCGATAATCTGGTCAACACCATCCACGCCAACACCCACGGCGAATCCCAGGCCGCCACCGGTGCCGCCGCGTCCAACCTCGACCTCTACCAGGTCAACTCCACGTACTACTCGTCCCTCGGCTGCAACGACCAGCACTACTTGGCCGCCCGCGCCGTGCAGTTCTTCCTGCCGGGCGTGCCGCAGGTCTACTACGTGGGCGCGCTCGCCGGCCGCAACGACATGGAACTGCTGCGCCGCACCAACAACGGCCGCGACATCAACCGCCACTACTACTCCACCGCCGAAATCGATGAAAACCTCGAACGCCCGGTGGTCAAGGCCCTGAACGCCCTGGCCAAGTTCCGCAACGAACTGCCTGCATTCGATGGCGAGTTCAGCTACGAGGTCGATGGCGACACGTCCATCACCTTCCGCTGGACCGCCGCCGACGGCACGTCCACGGCCGCCCTCACCTTCGAGCCCGGACGCGGCCTCGGCACAGACAACACCACCCCGGTTGCCAGCCTTGCCTGGAGCGATGCCGCCGGCGACCACGAAACCCACGATCTGCTCGCCAACCCGCCGATTGCCGATATCGACTAACCGTTGGCCCATAAACGCCACTCCGCTGTGCGCGCTCCAAGTAGTGCGCCCGGCAGCGGAAGGTTTCATGGAGAGCAACCCCCCCGCAGCGCACGGAAGCCAGTGCGCCCGGGCGGTTTTGCGTATGCGGGGTTGAAGGTCATGCTCCTGCGGGCGCGGCCCAAGCATCCCGCCGGAATCGACGAGACGAGCAGCAGAACAGAGAAAGAGCAGCATCATGTTGGAACCGTATGTGCGTCCGGGTATTGATGATCGCCCGGATTTGGACAAGGTCCTAAGTCCCGAAGACAAAGCCGCCGTGGCCAGACTGGCCATCAAGAATCGCCGCCGCCCGCCCGAAGCCTCTGCGGACCAGCCTGAGGCCCAGGCTGTGCGATTGGCTTCTTCCGGTGCTTCCGGAACCGCCGTCTCCGATATGACCGAACGCTCTGCCCCCGCCGCTGCTGCAGCCGCCAGTGTGGACACTCCCGCGCCGGATATGTCGTCCGCCTACCTCGACATGCGCGATCCCATGGTCGCCGTCAATGGCCAACGCCCTACCGCAGGTCAGGTCTCCCGACTCAACTGGGGTTTCTTCGCTGCTTCAATTCTGGTCGGCGCACCTTGGGTGGCGTTGAACACCATTGCCATGCCCAACGCGATTGCGCGTACGTTCGGCTATGACACTGCTGTTGCCGGTCATATCGCCATCAATCCGGCCACTGGCCGCCCGTTGCCCGTCGCCACCGAATTGGCGATGCCCCTGGCCGTGTTGGTGATTGTCGGCGTAGTGGCCTCCATGTTTGCGATGCCGCTGATTTCAGTGTTGTCCGACCGCACACGCACGCCATTGGGCCGTCGTACCCCGTGGATGGTTGGCGGAGGTCTGCTGTGCGCGCTGATCACGCTGATTCTGGGGCAGAATATCGGCATCATTGTGCTTTGTATTTTCTGGGTGTTCCTACAGTTCGCCTATGCGATGCTTTCCGTGCCGTTGACCAGCGCCATCAGCGAACGGGTGCCCGACAAGTTCCGCCCTCGCATCGAACGCTGGCATGGCATCGGTGTGATGCTCGGCCAAGCGCTTGGCGTGTGCATGGGTGCGCTTGGTGTGATGTTCAATTCGTTTGCGCCGTTTAGTTACACCGCCGTGCTATTTGCAGTGTCCGGTATTGCCACCGTATTGATTCTGCCCAAGGAGCCTTCTAGCGCTGAGCAGCCGAACCAGCTTTTTGACCGCAGTCAGGTACTTGACCAATTGCGCCCGCCGGCCCACGCTCCCGAGTTCTCCCGGGTGTTCGCCGCCCGTACGTGCATGATGGCCGGTGTTGGGCTGACCGGTGTGTTTCTGTGGTATCTCGTACGTTTCTGGGTTTATGGCAAGGCCGTGGTACTTACGTCCGCGCCGCTGACCATTCCGGCCGGATTCCTCATTGCCGGTATGGCTGTGGCCACATTGATCGGTGCCGCGCTCGCCTCCTGGGCCGCCGGGCCGATTTCCGAGCGAATCGAGGAAAAGAACATTCCCGTGGCCCGTGTGGTGGCCGGTGCCTGCCTGCTGTATGCGATTGGTCTGGGGCTCGCATGGGGCCTTGGCGTCTGGTCCACCGGCACTGCCCGTGAAAACGGCATGCTGCTGTTTGCGTTGATCTCCGGATTCGCCTTCGGCATTTACGATTCGCTCGGACTTGAACTGGTGATGGACTCTTTGCCCGACCCGCGCCGAGCCGGCCACGACCTCGGCATTTATGCGCTCGCCAACTCGGCCGGTCTGGCGCTCGCCGCCATCATCGGCGCGCCACTGGTGAACGCCTTCGAGCATAGCTTCGGCTATTACCTGCTCTTCCCGTCCGCCATCGTCATGGTGCTGCTGGCCGGAATCGTCACCCTCACCACCAAATCTGCCGAATAATAAACCGGTTCGAGTACACTGGTCAGCAGTGATCCAGTCCAGTACTCGCAGGGGAGCAAAACCATGGTCGGCATGCGCGACGTAGCCAAAGCGGCAGGGGTGTCCTTAAGCACCGTTTCGTTGGTGGTCAACAACACCGGCTACGTCTCGGCCGATATGCGTGCCAAAGTCGAGTCCGCGATGCGCCAGCTCAACTACATTCCCAACGAGCTGGCCCGCAACCTCTACCGAAACCGCACCAACACCATCGGCGTGATCATGCCGACCATCGCCCACCCGTTCTTCTCCACACTCACCGCGCATCTGCAGCGCGAGTTCGCCGCGCGCGACCTCAAAACCCTATTGTGTTCCACCGCCGATGCGGACAAAGGCGAGGGCGAATACGTCGATATGCTCCAGCGGCACATGATGGACGGCATCATCATGGCGGCCCACACCGAGCATCCGGCCGACTACTGGACCTCCATCCATCGGCCAATTGTCGCTTTCGACCGCACGCTCGGTGAGGGTGTGCCGGTCGTCCGGTCTGATCATGAACAGGGAGGCCGTCTGATTGCGCGCCAGCTCATCGATTCCGGAGCGCGCCACGTGGTGCTCGTCGGCGGCCCGCGCTCCCAGTTCGCTGCGGCCACCACGTTCCCCACGATTCGCTACCATCTCACCGTCGAGCGTCTGCTGGCCGATGCCGGCATTGCCTGCGATTACGTGGAAGCCGGCGCCGTGGCCGACATCGCCGCCCACGAAGCCACCGCATGCGCCATTTTCGAACAGTATCCTGATGTCGACGCCATCGTCGGCTCCGATGTGGTGGCATCCGTGGCATTGCAGGAAGCCTCACGACGGGGTATCGAGGTGCCTGCTGATCTGCAAGTCATCGCCTATGACGGCACTCTCATGGCCGAAACCGCCGGCAAACGCCTGACCGCGATTCGACAGGACTTCCCGGCCATCGCCGCCGCGCTCGCCGTCCGCATGGACTCACAGATCGCCGCCGACGGTGGCCCCGCCTCTCCGTCCAAGAACGATAGCGCTTCGGACGTTGACACCCAACCCACTCCCGAAGAAGTCATCCCCGTAGCCCTCATCCCCGGCGAAACCACCCGGTGACTCCTATCTTGGCTCCCCTCTCTGAGGCTGAGCTGTGAAGCAAACAGTCCGGTGGACTGTTTGTAGGCGAAGGCGAGCCGGGAGGCGAGCAGGCAGACTGCGGGCGGTAGCCCGTCTGTAATTGCGGCCGAGCTGGCGGCGTAGGCGACTGAGGGGAGCCGAGTCGCGGCCGCCCACAGTCACCCATCTCACATGACTCCTACGTCACAATGTCCACAATGTGAACCCTTGCTGGATTGGCAAGACATACAAACCTATGTTTACATTCCAGTTCAGGTCGAACGGCCTGAGGAAATACCGAAAGGAGGCCACGCGATGACTGGATTCAATGCTTCTGCGTTTGTATCCGCACGAATTATTAGCCCGTCTTCGCTGGCGGACTAATTCGGCACTGATGCTTGAAGCCCCGTCAACGAAGGCAGGGCCAATCAAGCTGACACAATCGGTAAGGCCCTGCAAGATGCGGGGCTTTTTTTGTTGCGCTCACAAGGCTTACGGCAGAATCCCGCAGACGGAAACGGTAGCGGACAGTACACGGCAACAACACAGCAACAGAACAACAACCTCCCTGTGAGACGAAATAATCGCCCGCCGATGAGAGTGAACGAGAGCAAAACAGGAGTAACAATGACTGCAGCAGTCGAAGAGACTGGCTTAGGGCAGGCGGCAGGTAAAGCCGCTACCTTGGTACGCGATTCGGTCAAGACCGTGATCGCCGCATCGATGGTCGGTACCGCCATCGAATTCTATGACTTCTACGCCTACGGCACCGCCGCGGCAAACTACTTCCCGCACATCTTCTTCTCCGCGAAGGACAACCCCACCGTCGCACTGCTGATGAGCTTGCTGACCTTCGCCATCGCCTTCATCGCCCGCCCGCTGGGCTCGCTGATCTTCGGCCACTTCGGTGACCGCATGGGCCGCAAGACCACGCTGGTCGTCAGCCTGATGACCATGGGTGTCGGCACCTTCCTGATTGGCTGCCTGCCCACCTACGATCAGGTCGGCGTTGGCGCAGTCGCCATCCTCTGCCTGCTGCGCTTCATCCAGGGCATCGGCCTGGGCGGCGAATGGTCCGGCGCGGCACTGGTCGCCACCGAGAACGCGCCTGAAGACAAGCGCGCACTGTACGGCTCCTTCCCGGAGCTCGGCGCCCCGATCGGCTTCTTCCTGTCCAACGGCACCTACTTCGTGCTCGAATCCTTCAACAATCAGGACGCGATGCTGGCTTGGGGCTGGCGTGTGCCGTTCCTGCTGTCCGCCATCCTGGTGATCGTCGGCCTCGTGGTTCGCGTTCACATGGAGGAGACCCCGATCTTCCGTATGGCTCAGGAGCAGAAGAAGGTTGTCAAGTCCCCGCTGACCGAGGTCTTCCGCAAGTCTTGGCGTCAGGTGCTGCAGGCCACCTTCCTTGTGGCTGTGACCTACACGCTGTTCTACACGCTCGCCACCTGGTCCCTCGCTTGGGGCACCAAGGAGCAGGGCGAAGGCGGCGGCAACCTTGGCTTCACCAACCAGGAATACCTGCTCATGCTCATGATCTCCATCTGCGTGTTCGCCCTGTTCATCGTGCTGTCCTGCCTGTACGCGGACAAGATCGGCCGCCGTCGCGTGCTGACCTTCTCCTCCTGCGCACTTGTGGTGTTCGCCGTACTCTTCCCGTTCCTGCTGGACGGTGGTCTGGTCGGCCAGAAGAACTTCTTCGCCAACATGGTGTTCCTGTGCGTCGGCTTTGCCCTGATGGGCATCGCCTTCGGCCCGATCGGCGCCTTCCTGCCTGAGCTGTTCGACGCCAACGTGCGTTCCCCCGGCTCCGGCATCGGCTACAACCTGGCCGCCATCGTCGGCGCGGCTTTCGTGCCGACCATCGCCACTTGGCTGAGCTCCCACTGGGGCGTCCACTCCGTGGGCCTCTACCTTGCCGTGATGGCCGTGTGCTGCCTCGTCTCCGTGCTCACCTGCAAGGAGACTAAGGACGTTGACTTTACCAAGTGACGATGTTCACAACGTGAAAACCCCTAATTCCACTAAGTGAACCCCTACAGGGCTTTTCCGATGCGACGGGACTAAACCTGCATATCGGAAAAGCCCACAAGGAAAGCCACAACAGAATATCGCTCAGCGAAACCCCGCAGAACGCAAGAAAAATTCAACCCCATAAATAAACAAATAAATAAAAGGAGCGCCAAAAATGGCAGCAACTATCTGGTACGAGAAGGACGCCGATCTGTCCGTGTTCGATGGCAAGAAGGTGGCTATCCTGGGCTACGGTTCTCAGGGTCACGCCCACGCGCTGAACCTGCGTGACTCCGGTGTCGACGTGGTCGTCGGCCTGCGTCCTACCTCCAAGTCCGTGGAGTTCGCCAAGGAGCAGGGCCTTGAGGTCAAACCGGTTGGTGAGGCCGTCGCTGAGGCTGACGTTGTGATGATTCTTCTGCCTGACCAGTACCAGGCAGCCGTCTACAAGAAGGACGTTGAGCCGAACCTGAAGCCGGGCGCTGCCCTGGCCTTCGCCCACGGCTTCAACATCCACTACGGTTACATCAAGCCGTCTGAGGATCACCCGGTGTTCATGGTTGCCCCGAAGGGCCCGGGCCACATCGTTCGTCGTGAGTACGCCGCTGGCCGTGGTGTCCCGGTCGTCGTTGCTGTTGAGCAGGACCCGGACGGCAAGACCTGGCCGCTGTGCCTGGCTTACGCCAAGGCTCTGGGCGCTCTGCGTGCAGGCGCCATCAAGACCACCTTCACCGAGGAGACCGAGACCGATCTGTTCGGCGAGCAGGACGTCCTCATGGGCGGCATCAACCACCTGTGCGACCTCGGCTTCGACGTGCTGACCGAGGCTGGCTACCAGCCGGAAATCGCCTACTTCGAGGTGTTCCACGAGCTGAAGATGCTGGTCGACCTCGCTAACGAGGGTGGTCTGAACAAGGCTCGTTGGTCCTGCTCTGACACCGCTCAGTACGGCGACTACACCTCCACCGTCATCACCGAGGAGACCAAGAAGCGCATGCAGTATCAGCTCAAGCGCATTCAGGATGGCTCCTTCGCCAAGGAGTTCATGGATGACCAGGCTGCTGGCGCCCCGAAGTTCAAGAAGCTGCAGGAAGAGTACTCTCACCCGCACCTCGAGACCGTTGGCCCGAAGCTGCGCGCCATGTTCTCCTGGAATAACGCCGAGGCCAAGGACAAGGATGAGACCGAGTCCTTCAACGGCAAGATTGCTCGTACCCAGGTTCAGTGATTGTCGCCCCTGAAGGGGATTTAAGCTAGCAAACCGCCGTTCCCGCCCATACGGGAGCGGCGGTTTTGTGTTGTTGCGCGCAGCGAATCATTCTCAATAACAACTATGCGCTGATTTCTTGCAGACAAACGAACACCGAATATGCAAGGTCGTTGATATCTCAGCCTTTCCCCATATGTGGGATTGTGCGATTCTGTTCAAAAGGGTGCAGAGTTGTTATCGAGAATCGTTCTCTGCACACGGCTGTCCATACTCCAATAGTGGCCTAGCTCACGTTGTGGACTCCAGCGGGGCTGCGACGGCGTTCTCGGTAGGATTGAACTCGGTTTGAAGGACACAATCCTCGCAAAACAGGACTTATCTGCACACCGTAGATACCCCCGGCGCCCAGCGGCGCCACAACCCACTACTGAAAAGGAGTGCCAATAATGGCAGCACAGATCTGGTATGAGAACGACGGTGATCTCTCTGTTCTCGAAGGCAAGAAGGTCGCAATCATCGGCTACGGCTCCCAGGGCCACGCCCACGCGCTGAACCTTCGCGATTCCGGTGTCGACGTGGTCGTCGGCCTGCGTCCGACCTCCAAGTCGGTCGACTTCGCCAAGGAGCAGGGCCTCGAGGTCAAGTCCGTGGCCGAGGCTTCCGCCGAGGCCGACGTGATCATGATCCTGGCCCCCGACCAGTACCAGCGCACCATCTGGGCCAACGACATCGAGCCCAACATCAAGCCGGGTGCTGCTGTTGCGTTCGCCCACGGCTTCAACATTCACTACGGCTACATCAAGCCGTCTGAGGATCACCCGGTGTTCATGGTTGCCCCGAAGGGCCCGGGTCACATCGTTCGTCGTGAGTACGCCGCTGGCCGTGGCGTGCCGGTCGTCGTGGCCGTCGAGCAGGATCCGCGTGGCGATGGTTGGGCTCTGACCCTGGCCTACGCCAAGGCCCTCGGTGCTCTGCGCGCCGGTGCCATCAAGACCACCTTCAAGGAAGAGACCGAGACCGATCTCTTCGGCGAGCAGAACGTGCTCATGGGCGGTGTGAACAAGCTCGTCGAGATGGGCTTCGAAGTCCTGACCGACGCCGGCTACCAGCCGGAGATCGCCTACTTCGAGGTCTGCCACGAGCTCAAGATGCTCGTCGATCTGATGAACGAGGGCGGCCTGAACAAGGCTCGTTGGTCCTGCTCCGACACCGCCCAGTACGGCGACTACGTCAACACCGTCATCAACGAGGACTGCCGCAAGCGCATGGAATACCACCTGCAGCGCATCCAGGACGGCTCCTTCGCCAAGGAGTTCATTGACGACCAGGATGCCGGCGCCCCGCACTTCAAGGAGCTGCAGGAGAAGTACTCCAACGAGCGCATCGAGACCGTCGGCCCGAAGCTGCGCGCCATGTTCTCCTGGAACAAGGATGGCGTCAAGGATGCCGACGAGGCCAACTCCTTCACCGGCAAGATCGCCCGCGCCCAGGTTCAGTGATTCTTCCTTGGCTCCCCTCGGGTGAGGTGCGCACGAACAGCGAGCCGGCAATCGCAGCCTTCAGGCTGTCCGTGTTGCAGTACGCTGGCGCGTAAGCGCCTGAGGGTGGTCCCCAGTGCATACCAAAAGGCCGCCGCTCCGATTCATTCGGAACGGCGGCCTTTCGCTTATTCCAAGGGATCTACTTGATAACCCACGCAGAAGTGTCGGTGGGGAGCTGGCCTTCGGGGGTCAGCGGGCCGGACGCCAGCACCACGGAGCCATCGGGCAGCGCGACCGGGGCATTGCCGAAGTTGGTGATTGAGGTGAACACCCGCCCGCCAACCGCCGCGCGGGTGTACGCCACCACATCGTCGCCCATGTCCACCTGCTCGGCCGTGGTGTCGCGCGTGGCGGTCAGCGACTCCTGGCGAATCGCCAGTGCGGCGCGATACAGCGCGAGCATCGAGTCCGGGTCGGCTTGCTCCACGTCCACCGCGTAATCCTTGAACCACAGCGGTTGCGGCAGGTGCGGGTCGGCGGCCGGCGTCACGCCCTCAGCGCGCGTAGCCGGCGAGAAGCCGAAGGAAGCGCCCGTGCCGAACTGGCCGGCTGCGCACAGCGGCACATGGTTTTCGCCGGTACCGTCATCGGCCGGAGCCGGACGGCTGAAATCGGCCAAGGCCGGCTCATCGGCGGCGGTCCACGGCAGCGGCACGCGGCAGCCGTCGCGGCCCTTGTCCATCGTGTTGCGGGTGGTGTGGAAGGCGGTCGGATCCTCCAAGTGATCCCACGGAATATCGGCCACCTCAAACAGGCCCAGTTCCTCGCCCTGATAGATGTATGCGGCACCGGGCAGGCCGAGCTCCATCAGCGCGGCGGCACGGGCACGGCGGGTGCCGAGCTCGCGGTCTTCGGGATATGTGGTGCCGTTGCGCAGCAGCCAGTCGTGCGGCAGCTGGTGGTAGGGCGCGCCCTTGACCTGCGGCAGACCGTAGCGGGAGGGGCTGCGCGGCACGTCGTGATTGTTCATGACCCACGTGGTGGTGGAGCCGCCGGTTTCGGCCGCCGCCTTAAGACCCGCGGCGATGGCCTTGCGGAACTCGTCGGCATACCAGTTGGCCTGCGCGAAGTCGAAGTTGAAGGACTGGCCCAGCTCGTCCATCGAAGCGTACAGGTGCTGGTGCTCAGGCACCACCCACGCCTCGGCCACGGCAAAGCGCGGCGGGTTGTATTCGTTGAACACCTTGCGCCACTCGCGGTAGATGTCGTGCACCTCACGACGGTCGAACAGCGGGTGGCTGAAGTCATGATTCAGCACGCCGACCACGCTGTATTCGCGGCCGAGCTCTTCCAACGGCTTGGATTCGAGATCCTTGGCCAGGCCGTGCGCCACGTCGATGCGGAAGCCGTCGGTGCCGTGGTCGGACCAGAAACGTAGGGTCTTCTTGAACTCCTCGTGGATGTCCGGATTCTTCCAGTTGACGTCCGGCTGCGCCTTATCGAACAGGTGCAGATACCACTGGCCGTCGGCCACGCGCGCCCAGGCCGGGCCGCCGAAGAAGGATTGCCAGTCGTTGGGCGGCAGTTCGCCGTGCTCGCCGCGGCCGTCGCGGAAGATGTAGCGGTCGCGCGCCGGGGAGCCGGGCTCGGCGGCGAGGGCCTCTTGGAAGAACACGTGCTTGTCGGCGGTGTGGTTGGGCACGATGTCCACGATCACTTTGATGCCGGCCTCGTGCGCGGCCTCGGCCATCGCGTCGAAGTCGTCCATGGTGCCTAGGCGCGGGTCGACGTTGCGGTAGTCGATCACGTCGTAGCCGCCGTCCGCCAGATCCGAGGGGTAGAACGGGGAGAGCCAGATCGCGTCGACGCCGAGGTTCTTCAGGTAATCCATCTTCTCGGTGACGCCGGCGATGTCGCCGAGTCCGTCGCCGTTGACGTCCTTGAAGCTGCGCGGGTAGATCTGGTAGACGACGGCCTGCTTCCACCAGTCGTCATTGAGGTTGTTGGCGGTCATGCCGATTCCTTCCTGTTCCGGGTGCGTTGTGGTTGGGTTGTTCCGGTTGTGCTCGAACTGCTGTGTGAAGGCCCAACCGTTGTATTGATGATGACAACGATATCATGTGAATTACGCATGCAAAAGTCGATTTATCGGCGTTTTGCGGTGGTAACGTAGTCACGCCTGCGCGGACGCTGCTGTTGCGGCAGGCGGCGCGGTGGTTTCGCGCAGTATTAGCGGAGTGTCCGGCCGTACGAATGCCGGTTCGATTGACTTGCCCGCAATGGCATCCAATACCATGTGCCCGGCGGCCACGCCCATTGCGAACGGGTCCTGATGCAGTGTGGTCAGTCCCACGGCGGCGGACAGGGTGGAATCGTCGAAGCCGATGATGGAGATGTCCTGAGGTACCCGCCGCCCGTATTGACGCAGGCGATACAGCACGGGTGCGGCCATTTCATCATCCTCAAAACAGAAGGCGGTGATGCTGGGGGAGGCGTTCAGTACGGCGTTCAATGCCGCGTTGCTTTCGCCAAGACCGCGTTGAATGCTCAGGGGCGTTAGCTCGATCCCCGGATGGGCGGCAGCGGCATCAATGACGCCCTGCAAACGAGCCTCGGCACTGTAGCGCATGTTGGTTTCGGTCGGGGCGCTGCCGACGAACGCGATATGCCGGTGGCCGAGTGCAATCAGGTGCTCGATGGCCGAACGTGTGGCGGCGTAATCGTCAATGCTCACGCCTGCGTCGAACCCATCGGTGGAGGGAATGTTGATGCCGACAATCGGCACGTGCATATGCTTCAGTCGCTCCACTTCAGCCGGCTCAATGTCGAAGGAGCTGACAATCACCGCATCCGCATTGCGTCGCACGGGCAAATCCGCAAAGAAGTCATGGCGCTCGGCGGCGTTGCGCATGGGGTAGGGCACAGTGTCGTAGCCGGAGGGGCGCAGCGCCGAGTCAAGGCCGGCGAAGATGTTTGCATTGAACCAGGTGGTGATGGTCTCGCTGGCCAGCAGCGCAATGCGGAACGACTGGCCGGACTTCAGTGCGGCGGCCGAGCGAGAGACGGAGTAGTCGAGCTTTTCGGCCGCGGTCATCACTCGGTCTCGAGTCTCTGGAAGCACTAGATCCGGCTTGGCGAAGGTTCGGGACACCGTGGATACGGAAACGCCGGCCTCGCGGGCCACTGCCTGAATGCTTGCCTTGGTCATATGCCGTCGCTCCTTTACCGTCGCGAACAATCATTGTCATGACAACGATAACATGCCCATAACAAGTCGCCGTCTTCGGCTATCTCGATTACGAGGGGCTGATTTAGGGTGTCCCGGACATCTACTTCCGTTTCAAGGGGCTCCTTGCCGGTGAAACCACAAGTGCAAACGACTTTGTGCCAACGTCATTCCGCCGTTCTCGCGCTGGGTCTACTTGGGCACCAGCCCCTTGAAGCGGAAGTGGATGTCCGGGAAAGGCCAAATCAGCCCCTCGAAGCCGATTTAGACCAATTTCCCATTGCCGGAATCGATCACCGCTTCTCTCGGCGCATCACGGCGGCTAGGGACTGCACGCGTGGCAGGTCGAAGACCTCGTCGGTATGTACCACGTGGCCTGAGCTGTCCGCCAGCGGCACGCGCCAGTTCGAATACTCTCTGGAAGTGCCCGGCTGATTCTGGGAGCGGCATTCGCCCACGCCGTCCACCAGCGCTGCCTGCAGCAGCAGCGACGGCGTATCGGTGAGCATGGCGTGCATCGCTTCCACGATTTCCTGCACATGGCCTTCCACATCATCCGCCACGGTCTGCGAGATATAGCCGTTCTCCACCAGACGGTTCATCATGGCCGTGCGCTCGGCCATCGCCGAGGCGGCGAATGCCTCCACCGGCTCGCTCAGGAGATGCAGCTCCTCGCGCAGCTTGACGTGTGCGAAGTTCAGGTAGCCGGCGGTGGGTGGCAGATCGTGCGTGGTCACCGAGGCCAATGCCTGTTTGCGATAGTCCTTGGGTGCGCGGTACGGGTCGCCGGCGTTCGGCGAATCGTCCACGCGGTTGAACCATTCCACGTCAGTGCCGAGCACGCCGTGATCGGCCAGAATGCGGCGCACGTAATCCGGTACGGTGCCCAGATCCTCGCCAACCACCATGCCTCCGGCGCGCGTGGCCTCGATGGCCAGTACTCCCAACATCGCCTCGTGGTTGTACGTCACGTATGCGCCGTTGCGGGCACCGAGCCCCTGCGGAATCCACCACAGGCGGAACAAGCCCAGCACATGGTCGATGCGCACCGCGCCCGCGTGCTCGTACATCGAATGCACCATCTCGCGGTACACCTGGTAGCCGGTGGCCTCCAGGTAGCGCGGGTTGAACGGTGGCTGGCCCCAATCCTGGCCCTGCTGGTTATAGAAGTCCGGCGGGCAGCCGACCGTGACGCCACCTGAGGCGAAGCGTTCCGGATTGGCCCAGGCATCCGCGCCGAGCCCGTGCACGCCCACGGCCATGTCCTGCATCAGCCCCAGCGTCATGCCGTGGTCCAGCGCCTCCTGCTGCGCGGCGTTCACCTGCTCGGCAGCGATCCACTGCAGCCAGCGGTTGAACTCGAACAGGTCGTGGTGCTCCTCGACGAGCTGGCGCACGGCCGGGTCGTCGATGGTCTTCTCGAAGAACCAACGGTTCTCGCCCCACGGCGCGCCCCATACCTCGAAGCACAGGCACCATGTGGCGAAGGAATCGAGGTCCGGGCCGGCGGTGGTCTTGAAATGCTCGAATTCGAGCTCGCGCTTGTTGTTGCGGCCCGCTTCGAAGATCAGGCGCAGCGCCGGGCGCTTGGCCTCCCACGCCGCGTTGATGTCCATCGGGGTCGATTCGTCGTTGCGCGCGGCCACCGAATCATGCAGCGCATCCACCTGCGCGCGCACGTCGGCCGGCAGTGTGGCATATTCGGGGATATCCTGCGGCCGGATGTACGTCACGTTGAGGAATCGGCGCGATTCCGGTAGATACGGCGATGGCTCAAGCGGCGGAATCGGCGCGCCGGCGTGAATCGGATTGATGAGCATGAAGTCGGCCTTGGACTTCTCGGCGGCATCTGCCAAAAGACGCTTCAGATCGCCGTAATCGCCGATGCCCCACGATTCGCGGGACCGCACGGAATACATCTGCGTCATCCAGCCCCACCGCTGGTGCTCGGCGACCGCCTCCGGCACGGGAATGCGCGCGGGGGCGGCGATGATGGCCGCCTTGCCCTCGCGCCCGTCAACCGTGACGGTCAGCGTGTGGTAACCCATCGGCAGGTCGGGTGCGATGGTCAAGTCCGGCTTGCCGGAATTGAGGTTCGGCAGCAGGGCAAAGTGGCCAAACGCGGTGCCGTCCTCCAGTTCGATGGAGGCGGTGATGTCCGCGTCCGACGAGCAGTTCAGGGTGATGCCGGTCGGTTTGCCGGTGGTGGCGACGATGGTGGAGGGGAGCAAACGTTTGCTGTTTTCCACCTCAAGTTGGGTCATGGAGCGTACGATGGCCTCGTCGCTGGATGCGTCCACGTCGAGGGCCTTGAGTACGGCGACCAAGGCCGCGTCGCTGATTTCGGTGTAGGTGCCGAGCTGGTCGATGAATGAGGTGGCAAGTCCGCAGGCTTTGGCGAGCTTGATGAGCGGGCGGGCGAGTCGTTCCGTGCTTTCCGCGCGCTGCGGGGCACCGGAAGCGGCGTTGTTGGTGGTGTCTGCGATGGTGCCGGTGCTGGTTGCTGCGTCGTTGCCGTATGCGTCGGTCATGATGACTCCTTGCTTGCAAATCGGGTACTGCTAGTCGTTTGCATTGCTGTTCGAGGGCCGCTCTGCGTTGAGGTTCCGGCAACCTGACAGACCAATGTTCGAGCTGTTCTGCCTCTACCGTAACTCATATTGACAACGATTGCAATACATTCGGTGAGTTGGACGAGGCTAGAGGTGTTGGTGTTTGTCGTGATGGCCCGTTGACTATCCCCAGTCGACTTTGCCGACAGCCTCGCCGGCGGAGGTGAGGTCGAACGGGTTTAACCAAACACGACGAACGATTGCGGGGAGAGCGTCAGCTGCCCGCCGCTCACGGCCGGGTCACCCAGACTGAGCAGCACGTCGGCGAATCCACCC
>OBUU01000509.1_pt1 | contig 17190 bp, 10 predicted proteins | sample 1475981 | NCBI WGS metagenome assembly OBUU01 (sample SAMEA2579966, study PRJEB22360) | human gut metagenome | biome: human gut; feature: human-associated habitat; material: faeces | place: Denmark | collected 2008/2010 | reverse complement strand
CGATGCTCGGATCGTTGCCCTCGTAGAACGTGTCGGGGAAGAAGTACGGCAGGAAGCGGCCTTCGGTGTACTTGACGCCCGGAATATCGGCGATCATGCGGGTGGTGGTGCCGTCGCCGATGGAACCGACCACGGCGTCCAGGCCGAGTTCGTCGAATCCGTCCTTGTACGGTTCGGTGCCGATCCACTGGTCGCCGAGGAACATCATCGCCTCTTTGCCGGCGGCGTGGGACATGTCGGCGAGCTGCTTGACGTTTTCGCGCACGAAGCCGGAGAGGAAGTCGATCCAGTCGCGCTGGGCTTTTCTGGGCACGCGCCATGCGGAGTTGTAGGCACCGCCGTCCACGAAGTCCTCCGGGCGCAGGCGGTAGCCATACTTGGCTTCGAAATCATCCAGCGCACGCGGGCTTACGGTGCAGGCGCAACCAAACCAGTCGACGACCTTTTCGCGGCGCTTTTCATCGAACAGGAGCGTGAACTGGTAGAAGAACGTGGTGAATCGCACCACATCGGTCTGCGGGCTGTCCTTAAGCCACTGCTCGAACGTGTCGAACACGAACTTGCGGGTGGCCGGATGGTAGATGTCGAACGGGATCTCGTGTTCCTTGTCGCCCCAGTCGTTGGTCAGATGGTTGTACATCTCGACCGGGTCCCAGATGATGTAGGCCAGGAAACTCACCGTGTACTCATGCCATGCGGCAACGCCGCTCACATGCACGGTGTCCTCGTCCGCGTCAAGCGTCCAGTTCGCCGAATCAACGACCTCGCCGGTGGTGCGGTCTACAACCTCCCAATACTTGTGAGGGTCGGCATCACGATTCGGCTTCAGCTGCTCAGCGAAGAAGCTTTCCATCAGCGGAATATCAACCGTATCCGATTCGGCGAGAATGCGATCGGTCAGCAGATACACCTGTGGCGTCTCATCCATATGCAGCGTAATCCACTCGTTATGCGCGCGAGTCGGGAAATACGCATTGTAAATCTTCTTGCCCAAGGCAAGCACAGCCTCATCCAGATGCGTGCCATCGGAGTTACGAATGGCGTCTGCTCCCCACAGTTCGGCAAGCTCCTTGGTCTTCTCCGCAAAATTCTCCTCGCTAGGCAAGGTGAAGCGGCCGGTGCTAGTCATAGTCTCTCCTTTGAGGACATTGATTATTTTTTTGGATAATTAAATTGTAAACAATATATGCATATAAAACAAGAATCCGACACAACCGTCGGGCGTCCAGGATCCTGACTGTATAAATCCTTGAGAGTAGCCCCACGGCAACGCCGGAAGAGCGAATTGAACATCACCGGAGCTTCCCGGTCAGTTTCACCGACAATCTCATGACAAGAATCAGGAAGGCTCTGGATCGGTATGGTTGCGTGCTACTTATTGTTGAGAAGCCGTCCGGCGCCGGAAGGAGTAGCACGAGGCACCGGACGGCGGGAATTATTGGTCTTAGGCTGTCCGCTTAACGCGTCGCCTTCGGCCCCTGCAATTAAGGACTCGCCTACGGCGAGACTCAATGCTGCCTTCGCCCGGCGCCCGCCTCGCTCGGGCCGACGCTACAGACAGCCCACCGGGCTGTCCGCTTAACGCGTCAGCCCTTGACCGCACCAGCGGCGAGGCCGGCCTGCCAGTAGCGCTGGAGACCGAGGAAGAGCACGATCACAGGCAGCACACCGAGCAGAGCACCCATCATCAGAGCGCCACGATCAGTGAAGGTAGCCAGAGAGACCATGCCGTACAGACCCAAGGTCACCGGCTTCAAGGTGTCGGAAGAGACCATCATCAACGGCAGCAGGAAGTTGTTCCAAGTGGCCACGAACAGGAACAGGAAGATCGTGACCATTGCCGGAGCCAGAATCCTCAACACAATGGTGAAGAAGATGCGAGCTTCGCTTGCACCATCGATACGCGCCGCCTCAAGCAGCTCGTTCGGCACTGAGGTCTGCGCGTATACGCGGCCCAGGAAGAAGCCGAACGGAGAGACGCAGCACGGGATGATGATGGAGAGCATCGTGTTGGTCAGGTGCATGGCATGGAAGATGGAGTACTGCGGAATGGTCAGCAGAGCGGCCGGCATCAGCATGCAGCCCATAATCACGCCAATGGCAAGGTTCTTACCCTTGAAGTTGAACTTTGCGGTAGCGTATCCCGCCATCACAGCCACGAGCGTACCCACCAGAGCGGAAACACCCGAGTAGATCAGGGAGTTCAGCACCCAGCGCCAGAACTGGCCACGGGTCCAACCAATCAGCGTGCCATAGTTCTTGGCGATGGCGGCAGGCAAATCGCTCAGACCCACGGCGAACCACAGACCGTTGCTGCCGGTCATCTGGCTCGGCGTCTTGGTCGAGGCGATGATGGCCCAGTAAATCGGGAACAGAAAGTAGATCAGCGCGAAGACCAGAACAACGATGGTGATGGTCTTGACCAGCGCGGAAGGCTGCATGGAACGAGGCAGGTCGTTGGCATGCTTGTCGCGAATCCTGTCAGCCTTCTTACGAGCGCGTGCGACCGCGCGGGATTCCTTATCAGTAGCTTCTACGGTGCTCATTCTGCGTTCACCTTCCTTTCAACGAGCGTGTAGACCACGGCGAGTACGCCAGCGATCAGTGCCATAACGATGGCCACAGCGGATGCAGGTCCGTCACCACCCGGGGTCAGCGTGCCCTGCGAGGTATTGAGGGCCATCATCATTGGCGTGTACGACTTGGAAATGCTCGGATCGGAAATCGACATCACCTGCGGCTCGTTGAACAGCTGGATGGTGCCGACGATGGAGAGCAGCATGGCAAGCAGGGCGGCTGCACGCACGTTCGGCAGCTTGATCTTCATGGCGATCTGGAAGCCACTGGCGCCATCGATGCGTGCGGCCTCGTACAGATCGTGCGGAATGGCCTGCAGTGCGGCGAGGAAGATCAGCATGTTGTAGCCGGTGAAGGTCCAGGTCGTGATGTTGGCCATAGAGCCGAGGACCACATTGTCGCCGAAGAAGTTCACCTTGATGCCGATGGCGGCAAGTCCCTTAACGATAGGGGAAATCTGGCCGTTGTAGAGGTACACCCAGATGATGGATGCGACCACGCCCGGAATGGCGTACGGCAGGAAGTAGCTCAGACGGAATGCGGTGATGTGCTTGACGATATAGGAATCGATGAGCATTGCCAGAGCAAGTGCCGCGATGATCATGACCGGCACCTGAATCACGGTGTAGAGCACTACCCTGCCCACGCCAGCCCAGAAGTTGCCGGAAGTAATAACGTATTGGAAGTTCTGAAGTCCGACGAACTTATCGACCAGTTCCCCGCCGCCGTATGCGCCACCGCCCGTGGTGACCTGGCGGAAGAAGCTGGAATAAATAGCCCAAATGATGGGAAGAATAAATACCAGAGCGAACAGGATGCCAAACGGTGCCATGAAGGCCCAGCCGGTACGATTCTCACGCTTCACAGCATCAGAAGCCTTTGGCTTATCGGCACGCCTGGCGACCCCCGTCTTCGCCGTTTTTGTTGTTGCAGTCATAGGGAAACCTGTCTTTCAAAAGAACAGTGAGAAATAGAAAGTACGTAATGCAGTTCGAATCGATGCAGTCAGATCAAACACAATTAATGACGAACCGAACTCGAGTAAAAGGAAAGGCCGGAGTGTTGAGCTCCGGCCTTTCGATGTGCGGTTGAGGATATCAGCGGCTGGAAGGAACCCTAACCGTTAATGTCACTCGGAAACAGACAGGCCGAAGTTCTTCAGCGTATCCACAGAGGTGGTCTGTGCGTCGGAGAAGATGTCTGCAACCTTGCCGGAGCCATCGGTGGCCTTGGCGGCGGTTTCGTTCATCTTGGCGGCGACTGCGGAGAAGCCAGGCATGTAGGTGAAGTCACCCATGTTGTTGTTAGCGGTCTTGAATTCCTTCATGATGTCCTGACCACCGAAGAAGGTGGACCACTCGGAAGGAGTCTCAGCGTCTTCAGTGGTAGCAGCCGGCACGAGGCCCTGGGAAACCAGATCAGGAACCTGGGTGTTGAACCAATCCAGGAACTCCATTGCTTCCTTCGGGTGCTTGGAGTTCTTCAGCACGGCCACGGCGGAACCACCGTCAGGGCCGGTCTTGCCAGCGTTGCCGAACCAGTCACCGAGCTGAGCGACCTGCCATTCGCCGGAGCCGGTGCCACCGGAGGAGGTCATGAACAGCGGGGCTTCCCAAGCGGCGGCCACAGTACCGATCAACGAGCCATCCTTGATGGATGCATCGAAGGACGGATCCCAACGCGGGTTGGTGGTGGCTGCCTTGGCGTCGAGCAGCTGCTGGTAGAAGTCAGCGGTTGCCTTGGAGCCATCGGTCTCGGTGTTGACGACCCAGGAGTCGCCCTTCACCTTGTACCAACCACCGGAGGCGCCAGCCAGACCGGAGATCATGTTGCCGGCCTCATCAGGCTGGTAGGACATGATGTACTTGCCAGCGGCGGCAGCGGTCTTGGCAGCGGCGATAAACTCATCGGCGGTCTGCGGAATCTCGGTGATGCCGAGCTTCTCGAACTCAGCCTTGTTGTAGAAGTAAACCAGCGGGCCGGTGTCCTGCGGCAGGCCGTAAGCCTTGCCGCCAACCTGAACCAGGCTGTACGGGCCGGATGCGAAGTCGTTCTTGTACTGCTCGGCATACTGGGTCACATCCTGCAGCAGACCCTTGGTGAAGACCTCAGGCAGCTCGGCGTAACCGACCTGAGCCAGATCCGGAGCCTCGCCGGACTTGACGTCGGTCTCAAGCTTCTTGATCATGTCAGAGGCCTTACCATCGAACTTGGTGGCCTTGACCTGAATATCCGGATGCTGCTTATTCCACTTGGCAACGATGTCGTTGACCAGAGTCATGCCCTCGGAATCCGGCAGACGGTGCATGTAGGTGATGTTGACCACGCCACCATCATCGGTGGTCTTCGTGTCGCCGGCAGTGTCGCTGCCGCAACCGGCCAAGCCCATTCCCATTGCTGCTACCGCGGCAAAAGCAGCCACGATGCGCTTATTGCGAGATACCATATCTCTACTCCTTCGTAGTGAAATCATCATCTCAGTGTGATGACTGGTTACTAATGTATGCCCTCATTCTTTTATTGTCAACTTAGCTAACAATTACCGCGCGTCCCGTTGAGGCGAGTAGCATTAAACCGGTTCGATGCTCGATTGTGCGAGTTTGTTCATTTCATTAACTCCCCTTACAAAGCAACGTACTTTTGGTCCACCGGTAGGCCTAATGAGATATTGGATAGCGGCAACAATCCAAGACGTTAGCTTGCAATCGTCCACCGCAAATTGCAAGCACTTGCCAACATTATCGGTTTTCAGGTCGCCGGCGCGATACCCGACCAGGGGGCACCGCACCTTAATGAGACGCTACACGAGCAGTCTCAGCAACTGGTAGAGCTGCCACAGGCTACGCACGTTGAAGTGCGTGCCGTCAACCGTGGCGTTCGCCTCGCCATCGCCCATATGGACGATCACGGTGCGCCCGTTCACGGTCAGACTACCGTGCATCGTGATATGATTCATCTTGCAACCTTGTTGATTAAAGGCGCAAGCCGGTAATCAACGCAAAGGCCCGATGCTGCAAACGTCGGGCCTTTTCTTATCGGCTCACGCCGATCGGCCCGTCATATCAACGGGGACACCGCATGTTACGGCATCACAAACCAATATATCAGCACCCCGGCGGCAATCAAGAAGACAGGTTCCAGAAAAAGAAAAAAAAAGGGCCTGGGCATGTTGCCCAGGCCTCGGTTCGCGGACAGGGCGAGATTCGAACTCGCGGAGGGTTGCCCCTCAACGGTTTTCAAGACCGTCTCTTTAGGCCGCTCAGACACCTGTCCTGATGCGCGTTCACACGCGCAAGTATTCATTATACAGAAGGGAGGGATGTTGATATTCGGCAGTGCGGTCGGTCTTGGATTCGCCTGCTGGCTATCAGCGATCTCTCCCTCAGTAATCTCTCCCTCAGTCAGCTACGCTGACAGCTCCCTCATCAGAGGGAGCTAAAGCACGATGAGACTCAGGCCTCCCACTTCGTGGGCTCGATAACTTCCTTGCCGCCCATGTAGGCGCGCATGGCCTTCGGGATCTCGATGGAGCCGTCCTTCTGCTGGTGGTTCTCCATGATGGCGACCAGCCAACGGGTGGTGGCCAGCGTGCCGTTCAGGGTGGAGACCGGGCGGGTGCCGCCGTCTTCCATACGCTCGCGGATGTTCAGGCGGCGAGCCTGGTACTCGGTGCAGTTCGAGGTGGAGGTGAGCTCGCGGTAACGGCCCTGGGTCGGCACCCAAGCCTCGCAGTCGAACTTACGGGCGGCGGAGGAACCGAGGTCGCCGGCGGCGGTATCGATGATGCGGTAGGGCACCTCGACCTTGGCGAGCATCTCCTGTTCCATGGCCAGCAGGTGCTCGTGCTCCTTGTAGGAGTCCTCCTGCTTGGCGTAAACGAACATCTCCACCTTGTCGAACTGGTGGACGCGGATGATGCCGGAAGTATCCTTGCCTGCGGCACCGGCCTCGCGGCGGTAGCAGGAGGACCAACCGCAGTAGCGCAGCGGGCCGTTGCCGAGGTCGAGGATCTCGTTCTCGTGCATGCCGGCGAGCGCCACTTCGGAAGTGCCGACCAGGTACTGGTCATCGGGCTCGCGCAGACGGTAGATCTCGTCGGCGTGGGAGTTCAGGAAGCCGGTGCCGCGCATGACCTCGGGGCGCACGAGCGTCGGGGTGATGGCCAGCGTGAAGCCGTGCTCTTCGGCCTGGTCCACGGCCATGGTGAGCATGGCAATCTGCATGCGGGCCACCTGGCCACGCAGGAAATAGAAGCGGGAGCCGCCGACCTTGACGCCGCGGCGCATATCGATGCCGGCCACGCCGGTGCCGAGGGTCAGGTGGTCCTTGGGCTCGAAGCCTTCGGCCGCGAAGTCGCGAATCTGGCCAACCTTCTTGACGACCACGTAGTCATCCTCGCCGCCTTCGGGAGCTTCGGGCTCCACGATGTTGGAGAGCTTCCACATGGCGGTGGTGTATTCCTCGGCTGCGGAATCGGCCTTGGACTTGTATTCGGAGACCTTCTGGGACAGTTCCTTGGTTTCGGCGATGAGCTTGGCCTTCTCGTCCGCCGGGGCGGAGGCGACCTTCTTGCCGATTTCCTTCTGCTGGGCGCGAGCCTCTTCGAAGGCCTTCAGCGCCTCACGACGTGCGGTGTCGGAGGAGAGCACTTCGTCGACGAGCTCCACGGACTCGCCGCGCTTGCGCTGGGATTCCTTGACGATATCGGTGTGTTCACGGATGAATTGAATATCAAGCATGGGCACCAGACTAGCCGCGTAAGCAGACACCGACAATGGCCGAATGCGCGGGAGTCACGCGGAAATCACAGGGAAGCCCGGGAAAGTCCGCGGACGGGTCCACCCGGCCAATTTCGTCAGATGAGACGCGATTGAACCATAATCACGCCCCACGGGGCTGTTGCGTGCAGGAAATGTTCACGTACGGCGCACCATGGCCGCAAACGACCTCCCCACCGATAACAATAGGAGCCATGCCTCAGCCTGCCCTCACCGTGTTTCTGATCATCGCCGCAATCGCCATTGTGGTGGTGCTCATCGCCGTCATCGTCATCGCTCTGCGCGCGCAGCGCCGCCGCAAGCTGGCTCAGACGCTGGAGAAGCGCCGGGACGACGAGGTGCAGTACGCCTTCATCGTGAATCCGTCCAAACCGCAGGCCGAAGCCCGCAGGCTGCATATCCAGAGGTTCTGCGAGGCCAAGGGGCTCAATCGCATCCGCTTCTACGACACCCAGCTTGACAAGGACGGCAGGGTCTGCGCGCTTGAGGCGCTGGAGGACGGCGCCGACGTGGTGATCGCGGTCGGCGGCGACGGCACGGTGCGCACGGTGGCGAGCGCCGTCTCCGGCACCGGCCATGCGCTGGGCATCATCCCCATCGGCACCGGCAACCTGTTTGCCCGCAATATGGGCGTTCCCGTGGACGATATCGACGCCGCGCTGACCGTGGCCACCTCCCACGGCTCCCGCCTGGTGGACATGGGCCGTCTCACCCTGCTCGACCACCCGGAGGACGACCACGGCCACGCCTTCCTCATCATCGCCGGCATCGGCTTCGATGCGGCCATGATCGACGACACCAACCCCGAGCTCAAGGCGAACATCAGCTGGCTCGCCTACTTCGTGGGCGGCGTGAAGAACCTGTTCGCGCCGAAGTTCCGCGGCACGCTGACAGTCACCAGCGCCGACGGCTCGACCCACACCATCAAGAATCTCGATTTCCGCACGGTGATGGCCGGCAACTGCGGCCAGATTCCCATGTTCTCGCTGATGCCGGCGGCATCCTATGACGATGGTCTGCTGGACTTCGAAATCATCGACACCACCGGCGGCATCCTCGGCTGGGCCAACCTGTTCGGCGACGTGGTGCACCAGACGATCATCGGCAAGCCCGAACAGAACCCGCTGTCCACGAACTCGACCATCGAACAGGTTCAGGGCGTCAGTGCCGAAATCACATTGGAAAAGCCGGCCAAAGCGCAGGTGGACGGCGACATGCTACCGGAGACCAAACATATTCGTTTCTCAGTGGATCATCGCGCGCTGATCGTGCGCGTACCCGACGCCTCCGCGCTGGAAAAGACCGCACAGGCCGCTGCCTCAAACGCCACCTCGGATTTCGCCGAAATGACCGGCACGCTCGAGCCGATTCGCTGATCCGCTACGATGCGTGGCCGGTGACTCGGGCGACGTGCATTGCCAGATAGGCGGTTTCGTCGTCGCTGATATCCGTGTCGAGGCGCAGTTCGAGCAGGGAGGCGATGGTTCGCGCGCATCGTAGCGCGGCGGGATAGGACTCACGAATCACCTTCATCACCGGTGCCGGCTCATCCGTCAGTTGCTGGTGCTGGTGGATGCGTACGAACAGGTAACGCAGATGGGTGATGAACCTGCCCACATTCACGGAACTGCGGTCCAACGTGATGCCGTAGCTGTGGTCGATAATGTCAAGCAGTTGCTGGATCACGCCCGTCATCGTATACGTATAGGACAGGTCGCCGGTGGCGAAGCCGGCGTTGACCAGATGCATGGCAAGCGCGGTGGCCTCGCCGTCCGGCAGCGTGACGTCGAGCCGCGCATTGAGCGATGCGAGCATCGCACGCCCCTGCGCGTATTCCTGCGGGTACAGGTTGCTCACCTCGCCGAGCAGCGGGTAGGTAATGTCGATGCCGCGCCGCACCCGCTCCACCGCATTCGCCACGTGATCCGACAAGGCCATGACCAGCGTGGTGCTGCCGGTCTCACGCTCCCCCAGTCCGGCTTCCTGCATGGATTCGACGACCACGCGGATGATTTCGGGCGGAATGTCCGCCAGCATCTGCGCCAGATGGTCCGGGTCACGCCCGTCCGACGGCACGAAGGTGCGCACGACTTTCGACTCGTCGACCGTCTGCCCCGGCTTGCCCTGGACCCCCAGTCCCCGGCCGGTGAGAATCACCTCACCGCCGTCGCCGCCTTTGGCGAGCACGACGTTGTTGTTGAACACTCGCAGTATTTCCATGGCATCCTTTCGCAACGTCATTGTTCCACATCGATGATCGGGCTGCCGGCTGATACGGTTTTGCAGTCACCGCCGTTGTTGTCGCCGCTACCGTCGCCGATCAACGGCGTGACCACGGTCAGTTCAGCGGCGTTGACCACCGTCACCACCACCACAACGCTGTGCCCGGCCGCCGCGACTTTGCCGAAATCCACGGTGGCCAGTGGCTCTCCCGCCGCGATCCGCTCGCCTTTAGCCACGACCACAGCGAATCCCTCGCCATCCATATCGACGGTGTCAATGCCGATATGAACCAGCACCTCGATGCCGCCATCGGTTTTAATGCCGAAGGCATGGCCGGTTCGGGCCACGGTTTTCAGCATGCCACTGACCGGTGCGAGCACGGCTGTCTCACCGGTCGTCTCCGGCACGACGCCTACGCCCTCCCCCAGCGCGCGGGAGGCGAACACCGGATCGCCAGTCGCTTCCAGATTCACCAGCCGGCCGGCGACCGGCGACAAGATGGCGTTGGAGTCAAGAGCCCGATCAGGGGCAGCCCGCGATGGAGAATCTTCCGCAGACTCCACATCCGACACGGTCGTGTCAATCCCCCTCGCCATATCCTGCGGGCGTGCGTTCTCGTCTGCCGAGACCATCTGCGTCTTGGTGGCGCGCGACGGCGTGCGGTACCCGAACAACACCGTCAACACCATCGCCATTACAAACGCAACGGCGATGGACAGCGCGTACACCCACATCCGATCGAACACCGGAATCGTCAGCAACGAGGAGAAGGCGAATGCCGTAGTCGTAACGCCCCGGACCATCTGGCCGGATGGCAGCACGGACGGGAACAGCCAGCCGAACACCGCGCTGGTCACTCCGCCGGCCGCGCAGCCGGCGAGCAGCCAGCGGTAGACGCGGCGGTGATGCAGATGGATGCCGTACAGGCTCAGTTCCGAAACACCACCCAGCAATCCCGCGAGCAACGCCCCCACCGCGGTCTGCCGCATGGCCGAATCCTTGCCGCGTACGGCCAGCACGAGCACGCCGGCGGTGGCACCGAAGCAGGCGAAGTTCCATACACCCATCGGACCTTGGACGAAGTCGTAGCCGAGCGTCTGAATGTTCATCAGTATCAGGGCGTTCAACGGCCAGTGCAGACCGAGCGGCACGAGAAACGGGTAGAGCATCGGGATGATGAGCGCGAACAGGAATGGCACGTGCGCGTTAAGCCATGCTGTGGCCGCTCCCAGCCCGCTGCCGAGCCATATTCCCAGAGGCCCGATAACCAGTATGGTGAGCGCAAAAACGACGACCAGTGAGAGGAATGGCACGAACACCAGCTGTACGCTGTCGGGAATGACGCGCTTCAGCCCGCGGTAGACCACGGCGAGCACGGCGGCCATGAGCAATGGTACGAAGATGTTGCCACTGTAGTCGTTGAGTTGAATCGGTATGCCGAACGCCGACACGGTGCAGGTTTCGGCGCCGAATACGGCGGTGGCCGAGCATTGAATCTCCCCGGAGAGAGCGCTGGATACGGACGTCCCGGACATTCCGGACATCACGCCAGTAAGCTGCGGGGTCATAAGCGCGGCCATAATCGCACCGCCGAGCCAAGGGTCGACGTCCAGTTTCTTGGCCGCATTGTAAGCGATCATAATCGGCAGAACGGTGAACACACCCTCCCAAATCGCCTTGAGTAGTATCCAACCGGTGGACGTCTCGCCATCAGGCACAATGCCGAGTGCAACGATCACGTTGACGATGGCGATGACCAGCGAGGCACCGAGTAGCACGCCCAGAATCGGGCGGAACGAGTCGGACAGGTAGTCGAAAAACGCGGCAGCCCGGGCACGGGCGGCACTGCCCCACTCGCGGATGGTACGAGGCATGAAGTGACGGGATGTATTGGCTGGGCCGTGACTCTGCTCGGTGTCGGTATCGCGCAATGGTGCGACGTCGTCGGAAAGGTTCGGCGCGGACTGCGTAGGCTGCGTAGGCTGAGTGGATTGCGTTGACTGAGTGGATTGCGTTGACTGAGTGGATTGCGTTGACTGAGTGGATTGCGTTGACTGAGTGGATTGCGTTGACTGAGTGGATTGCGTTGACTGAGTGGATTGCGCGGACTGCGTTGGCCGCGACGCCGCCGATGGTAATTGCGTTGCCGGAGTCAATCGCGCTGCCTGCATCCGAACGATCTGCTCGTACACCGAGGCGACCGCTCCGCCGATGATGACCTGATAACGATTGCCGGTTCGCGGGAATGCGCCGAGGACTCCGGGGATGGATTCGAGACCGTGCTGGCTGACCTGGCCGGCGTCGTCCAGTTCGAAGTGCAGTCGCGTGGCGCAATGGGTCAGGTTGGTGATGTTCGCGGAGCCGCCGACGGCATCAACGATGCACGCCGCAATCACTGCAGGCGTTGCGTTCGATGCGTTCGCCACGGTTCCTCCTTGCTGCCGTATGCCACTGTGTTCCATTATCGGCGCTGGGTGCCCCAAAAGCACGGCAATGCCGGCAAAGCATCGCGAAACGGCAACTATGCGCTACGGTGCTCCGCGATAGCGTTCCGCTATGGTGTTCCGCCGCACCCGTTCTCCGTATTTGCCGCAGCGCCCATTCCGACTTCATTCCACCATGCAGAATCCTGCAATCGTTGTCAAAAATCATCGTTTTTTGCCGCCTATTCGGAGTGTCGCGACCGAGAAAGTCGTATCCTATCTTTCACACACGTTGCGTAGCAGGGTTGTTACTCAAAATGAGGCAAGACCTGGAGTGACGTGGAATTTGCGTATCGTAATATGCGAATTCCACGTTGTTCCAGGTCTTTTTTGTTTTCGGGCGACTTCAGGCAATCGAAGCCTGACCTTGCATGCGGCAGAGGGGCCACGCGGCAGGCGCGGCCCGTCAACGGCGAAAGGACAAGGCAATGACGACGACGGCATCACCCGTATCGAAGCAGACGGCATCCGCGGCACAGGAGACCGGCGCAACCGGTGCAGCGGCCACCGCAATCGAAACCATCGAAACCGGCGTGGCCGGGGTGGCGGACGCGGCCACAAACGCGGCAGCAAACGCAATCGAGGACCTCGAAGCCGCCGAATCACGCGGCTTCTCCACGCGCTTCCCGCTCAACAGCGCATTCATCTTCACCTTCGGCGCGCTCGGCGGCATGCTGTTCGGTTTCGACACCGGCATTATCTCCGGCGCCTCCCCGCTTATCGAATCGGACTTCGGCCTGAGCGTCTCCCAGACCGGCTTCATCACCTCCTCGGTGCTGATCGGCTCGTGCGCAGGCGCGTTGTCGATCGGCGCGCTGTCTGACCGGTTCGGCCGCAAGAAGCTGCTCATCGTCTCCGCGCTGCTGTTCCTGCTCGGCTCAGGCCTGTGCGCCTCCTCCACCGGATTCGCGATGATGGTGTGCGCCCGCATCATCCTGGGCCTCGCGGTCGGCGCGGCTTCTGCCCTGACCCCGGCGTACTTGGCCGAACTGGCGCCGAAGGAGCGTCGCGGCTCGCTGTCCACGCTGTTCCAGCTCATGGTCACCTTCGGCATTCTGCTGGCCTACGCCTCCAACCTCGGATTCCTGAACCACAACCTCTTCGGCATCCGCGACTGGCGCTGGATGCTCGGTTCGGCGCTGGTGCCGGCCGCCTTGTTGCTGCTCGGCGGCCTGTTGCTGCCCGAATCCCCGCGTTATCTGGTGAACAAGGGCGACACCCGCAACGCCTTCAAAGTGCTTACGCTGATTCGCAAGGACGTGGATCAGACCCAGGTGCAGATTGAGCTGGACGAGATCAAGGCCGTGGCCGCACAGGACACCAAGGGTGGTGTGCGCGAACTGTTCCGTATCGCTCGTCCGGCGCTGGTGGCCGCCATCGGTATCATGCTGTTCCAGCAGCTCGTGGGCATCAACTCGGTGATCTACTTCCTGCCGCAGGTGTTCATCAAGGGCTTCGGCTTCCCTGAAGGCGACGCGATCTGGGTGTCGGTGGGCATCGGCGTGGTGAACTTCGTGAGCACCATCGTGGCCACGCTTATCATGGATCGTTTCCCGCGCAAGGGCGTGCTGATCTTCGGTTCCATCGTGATGACCGTTTCGCTCGCAGTGCTCGCCGTGATGAACTTCGTGGGCGACGTGGCCGTGCTGGCCGTGCCGACGATGATTCTCATCGCTTTCTATATCCTCGGCTTTGCGGTCTCGTGGGGCCCGATCGCCTGGGTGCTTATCGGCGAGATCTTCCCGCTGAGCGTGCGCGGCATCGGCTCCTCCTTCGGCTCGGCGGCGAACTGGCTGGGCAACTTCATCGTCTCCCAGTTCTTCCTCGTGCTGCTCGATGCGTTCGGCAACAATGTGGGCGGCCCGTTCGCGATTTTCGGCGTGTTTTCGGCCCTGTCCATCCCGTTCGTGATGCGCTTGGTGCCCGAGACCAACGGCAAGTCGCTGGAGGAAATCGAGGAGGAAATGACCAAGCGCTAGACAACCGGCACACGATTCGCACAAAAGTTGACAACTCTTAACATAATCGTACCCAACGTGGCGAAAAAACGTGGCAGAATAGGGAGCATGGTAGCAAACAATGCGGGTCAGCCCGCCACCCCAGCAGATCTGATCAATGTCGATGAGGTTATCGGCAAATACTATGACCTCGTCCCCGATCCCGAAGTCCCCGAGCAGCGTGTCATCTTCGGCACCTCCGGCCACCGCGGATCGTCCCTGAAGACCTCGTTCAACGAGGCCCACATCATCGCCATCTCCCAGGCCATCGCCGAATACCGCAAGAAGGCCGGCGTCACCGGCCCGCTGTACCTCGGCTCCGACACCCACGCGCTGTCCGGCCCGGCCAAGAAGACCGCCATCGAGGTGCTCGTCGCCAACGGCGTGCACGTACGCGTCGATTCCCGTGACGACTTCGTGCCCACCCCGGTGGTCTCCCAGGCCATCCTGACCCACAACCGTGCGGCCGACGGCACCCAGCGCTTCGAGGGCGAGGGCCTCGCCGACGGCATCGTCGTCACGCCGTCCCACAACCCGCCCACCGACGGTGGCTTCAAGTACGACCCCGTCACCGGCGGCCCGGCTCCGGCCGAGACCACCAATGCCATCGCCGCTCGCGCCAACGAGCTGCTCGGCGACTTCAAGTCCATCAAGCGTGTGCCCTACGAGGAGGCCATCAAGTCCGAGTACGTCGAGGGCTTCGACTTCCGCGAGCACTACGTGGACGACCTGGAGAACGTCATCGACTTCGACGTGATCCGCAACTCCGGCGTGCGTCTGGGCATCGATCCGCTCGGCGGCGCTTCCGTGAACTACTGGCCGCTCATCAACGAGAAGTACGGCCTGAACATCGGCGTGGTGCGTCCTGAGGTCGACCCGACCTGGCGCTTCATGACCATCGACCACGACGGCAAGATCCGCATGGATCCGAGCTCCCCGTACGCGATGAAGGGCCTCGTGGACCAGCTCAACGCCGGTGCCTGGGACAAGTACGACCTGGTGGGCGGCACCGACCCGGACGCCGACCGCCACGGCATCGTCTGCCCGAACTGGGGCGTGATGAACCCGAACCATTACATCGCCGTGTGCGTCGAGTACCTGTTCGGCGGCAACCGTCCGGGCTGGCCGGAAGGCACCGGCATCGGCAAGACCCTGGTCTCCTCCTCCCTGATCGACCGCGTGGCCTCGTCCATCAACGCGAAGCTCGTCGAGGTTCCGGTCGGCTTCAAGTGGTTCGTGGATCCGCTGTTCAGCGGCGAGGTCGCGTTCGGCGGCGAGGAGAGCTCCGGCATGAGCTTCCTGCGCCGCGACGGCCGCGTGTGGACCACCGACAAGGATGGTCTGATCCCCGACCTGCTGGCCGCCGAGATCACCGCCAAGACCGGCAAGAACCCCGCGCAGCTGCATCAGGATCAGGTGGCCCGCTTCGGCGAGAGCTGGTACAAGCGCGTCGACACCCCGACCACGCTGGAACAGAAGGCCAAGTTCGCCAAGCTCACCGGCGATGACGTGACCGCCACGCAGCTGGCCGGCGAGGACATCACCGCCAAGCTGACCGAGGCGCCGGGCAACCACGCCAAGATCGGCGGCCTGAAGGTCACCACCAAGGATAACTGGTTCGCGGCGCGTCCTTCCGGCACCGAGAACATCTACAAGGTGTACGCCGAATCCTTCGTCTCCCCCGAGGCCCTGGACAAGGTGCTCGACGAGGCCAAGCTCGTCGTCGACAAGGCATTGGGCGAATGAGATCCATGCAACGCATGGCCGGGCTGGCGGCCCGTTAGCCACCAAACGACCGACCCCGAGGCCCTTTGCGGATCAGCTTCCGCGAAGGGCCTTCGCATTACACCCATGGGCCGTCTGGATGAACGCCGTGACCGAACCCACCTCGGATGTGGATAACCATGTGGATAAGTCCGATTCACGCTTCGCTCCACCCACCGCATCTGATATGATGACGGTATCGTAGCCGCATAGGACAGGACTACGGCTCCGACTTCGGCGCGCGTGCGTACAGTGGTGCGCCCACTCGCGTCGACCGGTCCCATCGTCGCCAAGGAAGGGGACGAAAGACGGATACACCTCGGTTTGGGCGCACCACCATCCGCATAAGTAAGGACATCACCATGACCAGCACCAGCAGCACCGACGTTCCATCCGCGATTTCCGCGGACGCCCTCATCATCGGATTCGGCAAGGGAGGCAAGACATTGGCCGCAAAGCTCGCTTCAACGGGCCGAACGGTCGTCGTGGCCGAAGCGAGCGCCGACATGTACGGCGGCACCTGCATCAATATCGGATGCTTGCCGTCCAAATCACTGATCCTCTCCGCCGATCGGGCGCGGCGAGAGGGCGCGAACCGTACCGCCGAAACCCGCGAAGCGGCATTCGAAGCCGCCATCAGGGAGAAGCGGCGCGTCACCGCGATGTTGCGCGACAGGAACTACCATAAGCTGGCCGACCAGGACAACATCACCGTGATCACCGGCCGCGCGCGCTTCACCGGCGCCCACAGTGCGGAAATCACCACCGCCGACGGACCGGTCGCCGTGGCCGCGGACATGATGTTCATCAACACCGGTGCCACGCCGCACATTCCGGACATTCCCGGCATTCGCACCACGCCGGGCGTATACACCAGCACCGGTCTGATGGACGTCGACGAGCTTCCGCAACGGCTGGTGATCATCGGCGCCGGATTCATCGGACTTGAGTTCGCTTCGATGTTCGCCGATTTCGGCACGGCGGTCACCGTGCTGCAGCACAGCGACGAGTTCCTGCCACGCGAGGACGAGGATGTGGCGGCCGCGATCCGTGCACAGCTGGAATCGCAGGGGGTCAGGTTCCTGTTCGGCGCGGACACCAAGGCGATCACATCGGCGGATGACGGCATCAGGCTGTCCGTCTCGATGAGGGGCACGTCGGACGTCGGCTCCGAAGCGCGTCTGTGCCTGTCCACCGACGCGGTGTTGGTGGCCACCGGACGCACGCCGAACGTCGAGGGCCTGAATCTCGAGGCGGCGGGCGTGGAACTCACCGAACGCGGCGCCGTGAAGGTCGACGACCTGCTGCGTACCACCGCCGACGGCATCTGGGCTTTGGGCGACGTGAACGGCGGCCCGCAGCACACGT
>OBUU01000500.1_pt1 | contig 17642 bp, 10 predicted proteins | sample 1475981 | NCBI WGS metagenome assembly OBUU01 (sample SAMEA2579966, study PRJEB22360) | human gut metagenome | biome: human gut; feature: human-associated habitat; material: faeces | place: Denmark | collected 2008/2010 | reverse complement strand
CGTATCGGGAAACCCCCCTTTCCCCGGCGCCTGCGCCAGCCGTATATCCCGCAGGACCGCCACCGATGATAATCACTTGATATTTCATAGTATATAATCAGTTACTCTTTTATCTTCTTTTCAAACATTCTCTTTTCGAGTAGTTCTGCAAATTCCTGTTCCTTGACAGGCATCACCGAAACAAACTTTCCTTTTCCGTATTCTATCAGGATATAATCCGTCACCGAGAAACGGCCGAATTTCATGGAATGGTATTTCCTGACTGCAGTAATTTCGGAAAGCGGGATGATCTTCTTGCGAATAAAACGACCACGTGAGACTTCCAGATCACCATTTGTTGTCAATGTATAAGTAGTGTGTATAATTTGTTCGATCACTACAATCAGCATCAACATAAACAGTACTGCCACCAAGATATACTTACACCACAATGCGCCGACGGCATTCACAGTAAGCACCACCAACAGGAAATATTGGTACCAGGCGATGCGCGCATGAAATATTCGATTCATTTTGTCAGATTTTTGCCTGCAAGGTAGCAATTTTATGAATTAGTGACAACGAAAAGTACAACGAAGTAACTTATTTTGTAGCTTTGCGGTGAGAAATAACAAGATTATGGTAAGAAAATTCGATTTCCTCGTTATCGGTTCCGGAATTGCCGGTATGAGTTTTGCGCTGAAAGTGGCGCACAAAGGTAAAGTTGCTCTTATCTGTAAAAGTGGGCTGGAAGAAGCCAATACGTACTTCGCCCAGGGAGGTGTAGCCTCCGTCACCAACCTTCTGGTGGATAATTTCGACAAGCACATTGAAGACACAATGATTGCCGGCGACTGGATCAGTAACCGTGCCGCAGTAGAAAAGGTAGTGCGCGAAGCTCCCGCACAAATTGAAGAACTGATTAAGTGGGGAGTGGATTTTGACAAAAACGAGAAAGGCGAATTTGACTTGCACCGCGAAGGCGGACATTCGGAGTTCCGTATTCTTCACCATAAAGACAATACAGGAGCAGAAATTCAAGACAGCCTGATTAAAGCCGTACAACGCCATCCGAATATCACGGTCATCGAAAACCAGTTTGCCATTGAAATCTTGACACAGCATCACCTGGGAGTGACTGTAACCCGCCAGACACCGGACATCAAATGTTATGGTGCTTATATCCTCGATCCGAAAACGGGAAAAGTAGATACCTATCTTGCTAAAGTGACGCTGATGGCTACCGGTGGAGTAGGAGCCGTTTATAAAACAACCACTAACCCGCTAGTCGCTACCGGAGACGGTATCGCCATGGTTTACCGTGCCAAAGGTACGGTGAAGGATATGGAGTTTGTACAATTCCACCCTACCGCCCTGTATCATCCGGGAGACCGCCCTTCTTTCCTGATAACGGAAGCAATGCGTGGTTACGGAGGTGTACTGCGTACAATGGACGGCAAAGAGTTCATGCAGAAATATGATCCCCGTCTTTCACTCGCTCCCCGTGACATCGTGGCACGCGCCATCGACAACGAGATGAAGAACCGTGGAGACGACCATGTATATCTGGACGTCACCCACAAAGATCCCGAAGAAACAAAGAAACACTTCCCCAATATCTACGAAAAATGTCTTAGCCTGGGCATCGACATCACGAAAGATTATATCCCGGTAGCCCCGGCCGCCCATTATCTCTGCGGAGGTATCCTTGTCGACTTGGACGGACAATCTTCCATCGAACGTCTTTATGCCGTGGGAGAATGTTCCTGCACAGGATTGCATGGAGGCAACCGCCTGGCTTCCAACTCACTGATAGAAGCAGTCGTATATGCCGACGCTGCCGCCAAGCACAGTCTACAAGTGGTCGATCAATATTCTTATAATGAAGATATTCCCGAATGGAACGATGAAGGAACCCGTTCGCCGGAAGAAATGGTGCTCATTACGCAAAGTATGAAGGAAGTGAACCAGATTATGAGTACGTATGTAGGTATTGTCCGCAGCGACCTCCGTCTAAAACGTGCCTGGGACAGACTCGATATTATCTACGAAGAGACTGAAAGCCTGTTCAAACGCAGCGTAGCGTCCAGAGAAATCTGCGAATTGCGTAATATGGTGAATGTGGGTTATCTGATTATGCGCCAAGCAATGGAACGTAAGGAAAGCCGCGGATTACATTATACGATAGATTATCCTCACGTGAAGAAATGATTATGAAAACATTGATTCGGACCTTTATTCTTTTCTTCTGCATAACGGGACTAGCTTCCTGCTATGCAGGTATTCCACTGAAAAGCGGAAAATCGGAAAATAACCAGACTTATGAAGTCAGTTATCTGTTCGAGCACGACGGAGTGAAAGTGTACCGTTTTCTCGATCTGGGAAACTATGTGTATTTCACGACCCGGGGAGATGTAACCAGTATCAAGAATGATTCAACAAGAAAAAGGACAATTACTATTTATAAAGACAGTATACCAAACCGATAACGAAAAGAGGCTGTCTAACAAATTTCTTTTTAACGGCTTCACCTCTATCAAACAAACTCTGACAGATTATGTACGATAGATTATCCGTACGTGAAGAAATAGGATTTACAGTATTATTTTTATTAAAAAGAAAAAACAAGAGGCTTCCTCAAATTATATTTTTGAGTTTGGCCTCTTATTTTTTTATCTTTATATGTTTCTTTTGCACTCCTCAAAGAAACTATACTATACACTTATGAGAATATAATACACTTCAACGAACTGCGCATCCATCTATAAATCAAGTATTTAAATAGCAACAGCATATAAATACGAATATCTCTGCCTCTTCTAAAATCATTCCCTAATATCATCCTCTTAAAAACATGTTCTTGAGCATGTGTACACCTCTTTGAGAATATAGTAAACGCTTTCCTGTCTCTCATCTCATACTTTTGTTCACAGAAATAATCACTAATCGAAATATTATGGATATAGCTAAAAGATGTGAGCAGAACCCCCTACTGGCTCCAAAAGATTTAAAAGCGGGAATCAACGGAATGGAAATTACATGTTTGTTAAATCCCGGAGTTTTCAAATATCAAGGCAAAATTTGGTTACTTTTGCGCGTCGCAGAGAGACCTATACAGAAAGAAGGAATTATCAGTTTTCCTATATATAATGAAAAAGGAAAAATAGAAGTGGTTTCGTTTTTAAAGAATGATCCCGATTTGGATGCTTCAGACCCACGCGTTATCGGTTACAAAGGAAAGAATTATCTGACTACGATGTCTTACTTACGATTGGTTTCAAGTACCGACGGTATTCACTTCAAAGATGAACCGGAATTTCCACCTATTTTCGGAAAAGGAGAGCTGGAAGCATTCGGTATTGAGGATTGCCGTGTTGCAACAACCGAAGATGGTTTTTACCTTACTTTCACAGAAGTATCGTCGGTAGCTGTAGGAGTTGGACTGATTCACACCAATGATTGGAAAAACTATACACGGCATGGGATGATATTCCCACCACATAATAAAGATTGTGCATTATTCGAACAGAAGATAGGTGACAAGTATTTCGCTCTTCATCGCCCGAGCAGTCCCGAACTTGGTGGCAATTATATATGGTTGGCAGAATCGCCCGACCGCTTGCATTGGGGAAATCACAAATGTGTGGCAACCACTCGTGACGGAATGTGGGATTGCGCACGTGTAGGGGCAGGGGCAGCTCCAATAAAGACAGAAGAAGGCTGGCTGGAGATTTATCATGGAGCCGATTTTAATCACCGTTATTGCTTGGGGGCTTTATTACTCGATTTAAATGACCCGTCGAAAGTCATTGCAAGAAGCGAAGAACCGATCATGGAACCTATCGCCGCTTATGAGCAAACAGGTTTCTTCGGAAATGTAGTTTTCACTAATGGGCATTTGGTGGACGGCGATACGATAACCATGTATTATGGAGCAAGCGATGAAGTGATTTGTAAGGCAGAGCTTTCCATTTCAGAGATATTAAATGTATTAAAACAGACACAAGAGAAGTAATGAATAAACTGAAAAAAGAATATCTGTTCTTTAAGCAACAGGAACCTAACATGAGAACACTGTTGGTTACCAATATGCTTTATGCATTGGTACTACCGATAGTAGAAATCTTTGTGGGAGCCTATATCATGAGGAACACGAGCGATCCGGTGATGGTTGCTTTTTATCAGCTGGCAATGTATATAGGCATCATTACTACCTCTCTTGTTAACGGTTATCTGCTAAAGAAATACAGTGTGAAGACGCTTTATTCGATAGGAATCCTGGTAAGTGGCATTTCCATGTTCGGTATGATGACTATCAAGTCACTTGGCTTCGTCGAACTTGGCCTGGCCGGCTTTTTAATGGGGGCAGCTTCTGGTTTCTTCTGGACCAACCGATACCTGCTGGCTCTCTATAATACCAACGACAACAGCCGTAACTATTTCTTCGGACTAGAGTCTTTCTTCTTTTCTATTACCTCCATCGGTGTTCCTTTAATTATAGGCGCATTTATCAGCCAGATAGATGGAAAAGAAGTTTTCGGATTCCTCTTCAATATCAATACCTCTTACTGTGTAGTTACGATGGCAGCAGTAGTCATTACCGTTATCGCCTGCATGACACTGTGGAAAGGTAAATTCGAGAACCCCAAAGAAACAAACTTCCTCTATTTCCGCTTCAACATACTTTGGAAAAAGATGCTGTGGCTAGCCGGATTGAAAGGAATGGTTCAAGGTTTTTTAGTAACGGCACCGGCTATATTGGTATTGAAGCTGGTAGGAGATGAAGGAGCGTTAGGATTGATTCAGGGAGTTAGCGGAGCACTGACCGCTGTCCTGGTGTATGTATTAGGACGTATGGCCCGCCCGCAAGACCGTTTGAAAATATTTGTAGGAGGACTAATCGTATTCTTTGTCGGTACACTATTCAACGGTATTCTCTTCTCTGCTACGGGAGTGATCCTTTTCGTCCTTTGCAAAGTGATATTCCAGCCTTTGTTCGACCTGGCTTACTTCCCCATTATGATGAGAACAATTGATGCAGTTGCAAAGATTGAGAATAGAAACGAATATGCATATATCCTAAGTCATGAGTTCGGCCTTTTCCTTGGAAGAGCTTTTGGTTTACTACTGTTTATCTTCCTTGCTTATTGTGTATCGCAGGATTTTGCATTGAAATATGCGCTGGTGATTGTTGCCGGATTACAATTAGCGGCATATCCTTTAGCTAAGAATATTACTAATCAAACTGATACTATTGAACATGAAAATGACAAGTAAAGGTGTTTTTGTACTTATGACCGTTTGTTTCCTGGCATCTTGCTCGGGCAACGGAAATAACTTTGGTGAAAAGATAAAACAGGTTTCCATCCATAGGGTAGACTCTATGCCTGATATGCCTGAAACTTATAAAATGCTGGACTGGAAGCAAAAAGCCCAAAAGTATGACCAGTTTATTTTTGACTGGAATAATAAAAGTGAAGTCGGACCATTAATCTGGTTAGATGACGCCCGCAGAAATATGGACCAGACTACATTTGGCTTATATACTGCCATTAAAGATATTCGTCAGGGAAAGAATGCCAATAACGGAGAGTTCCATGAAAGTCTGAACTCATTGGCTGCTATTCTTGGTGCCGGCCTTGTAGGGATTGACAAGACGAATCAAGACGGATATAACTATGTAAAAATGGTGCAGAATTATTTCAATTCTGATAACGGCTGGAATATAGTCATGAACAATACGACTCCGTCAGTAGCCCTTTTAGGAGGAGGCTATGGCCGCGACTGGTGGTATGATGTATTACCCAATGCCTTATATTATGCTATTTGCGATGTTTTCCCCAATGTAGACGGGGCAGAGAAGATACAAAAAAGCATTGCGGAGCAGTTTGTTAAAGCAGATTCCGTATTGAATGGAAATTACGACTATTCTTATTTTGACTATGCACAAATGAAAGGAATGGTGAATAATATTCCATTGCAACAAGACGCCGCCGGTGGCCATGCTTATGTATTGTTGTGTGCTTATCATAAGTTTGGCGATCCACGTTATCTGCAACATAGTAAGAGTGCTATCGAAGCCCTGCTTGCCCAGAAAGAAAGCCGTTTTTACGAGGCCCTTTTACCACTCGGAGTTTATACGGCAGCCTATTTGAATGCAGTAGAGGGAGCCAACTATGATGTAGCCAAACTTCTTGATTGGGTATTTGACGGATGTAAAAGCCCTGCAGGAAGAACCGGTTGGGGGATTATTGTAGGAAAATGGGGTGATTATGATGTAAGTGGTCTGCAAGGAAGTATCACAGACGGCGGAGGATATGCATTCCTCATGAACAGTATCAAACCTGCCTGGCCTTTCATTCCGATGGTGAAATATCAGCCTCAATATGCAAAAGCTATCGGCAAGTGGATGTTGAACAATGCAAGTGCATGTCGTTTGTTCTATCCGGGGGAAATAGATGAAACACATCAATGGGCTCCGGAATTGAAGGACATTACTTATGATAATGTTTCTTATGAAGGTTTACGAAAAACGGATGACTATGGAAAAGCATCATTAAAAGGGGTTAGTCCGGTTGCAATCGGCGATGGTCCCAAATGGATAAAAGGTAATCCGACGGAAAGCATGTTCAGCGTTTACAGCTCTTCTCCTGTTGGTATTTTGGGGGCCATTGTTTGTCAAACGAATGTGGAGGGTATTCTCCGGCTGGATTGCAATGTCACAGACTTCTATACAGAGAAACCTTATCCGGTCTATCTCTATTATAACCCTCATAAAGAGACCAAAAACATTACTTATCAAGCTACCCAACCATGCGATTTGTTTGATATTGTTGCCAAAGAATATATAGCAAAAAATATAAAGACAAATGGCTCCGTTGAGATCCCGGCCAACGACGCAAGAGTAATTGTGGAACTTCCCGCCGGAACAGAATTAGAACTGAAAGATGGTAAGATTATTGCGAATAAACAAAATATCATTTCATATAATTAAATCTAAGTGTATAAACTATGAGTAAGCATTTATTATTATTCATTCTTATTCTTGCTGTTTGCACAAATGTCTTTGCACAGCAAACCAAGAGTATTTCGGGTGTGGTATACGACAGTAATACCGGAGAGGCTTTAATTGGAGTTTCTGTTCTTGAAGTGGGAACGACCAATGGTACTATCACTGATTTTGACGGTAGATATACATTAAAAGTATCATCAAATAAAGTTTCATTCTCGTATGTAGGTTTTAAAACTGAAATTGTAAACGTAACAAATAGCGGAACGTACAATGTAAATCTAGTGTCCGATAATGAATTGGATGAGGTTGTGGTTATTGGTTACGGTACTCAAAGAAAGAGTGACCTTACCGGTGCTTTGGCTTCTATAAGTAGTAAGGATATTAAGAACTATGCAGTATCTAATGCATCCGAACTACTAACAGGTAAGGCAGCCGGCGTATTTGTTGCCGCCAGTTCCGGCCAGCCGGGATCGGATGCAGTGATCCGCGTGAGAGGTTTAGGGACCGTCAATGACAACAATCCATTGTACGTGGTTGATGGACAGTTCATGGATAACATCAGCAGCCTGAATCCATCTGATATTGAACGTATGGAAGTATTAAAAGATGCTTCAGCCTGCGCTATCTATGGTTCGAGAGGTTCTAATGGAGTAATCCTCATTACTACCAAGGGAGGAGTGAAAGGTGAAACGACTGTAACATTGGATGCTTATGTAGGTGTAAAAAACAGTTATAAAGCATTGAACATGATGAACAGCGACCAATACTACAACTTCATCATGAAAGCGTATGAAAATGATGCAAGCTTTCAAAACTCAATGAAGGATAAGTTTACCAATCAGTATCAGAAAGGTTATAATACCAACTGGTGGAATGAAGTAACCCGTACAGCTTTCAACCAGAACTATAATCTAAGCATCCGCAAGGGGACAGATAATTCGAGATCTTCTTTAAGTTTAGGATATGTAGACGATCAGGGTGCAATCATCACTACTGAATTCAAAAGACTTTCACTTAAAGCGAATCTTGAATATGATATTAACAAATTTATCACTGTTGGCGCCAATGTCAATCTGGCAAAGATAAGAAAACGTGACGCAGGAGCAATTCCTTCATTCGATTTCATTCAAAAAGCTGATCCTTTTACCCCTGTTATCAGCCCGTTGGTAGATCCGTCTTCTGAAAATTACGAATATAACAAATATGCGCCTACCGAGTGGTCTTACGACCCTAATCCGGTAGCCATGCTCGAACTTCCTAATAGATACAATGACATATTCAATGTATTTGGTAATGTGTTTGCCCAAATCAAATTGTATAAAGGATTGAGCTATCGGGTACAGTATAGCTTCGAAAGATACCATGATACTTTCAAAGACTTCCGCCCTGTCTATTCGTCTACTTTTTCGGAAGATAACTTAGCGAATCAGGAAAGTAAATATAATAAAGAAACTCAATTGAATAATAATAGTGCTGTTACTTCTAATTATCTGGTGGAACAACGCCTTAACTACAACACGACAATAGGCAGGCATAAACTGGATGCAATGGTTGCCATGACTTATGAGAAGAACAGCAGTGAAGGCATTAATGCATTTAAGAGAAAGGCTTTAGGTAACGATGAAATCTATCAGATACTTGATGCACAAACAGCCGGAGATAACACCTCGGGAGGTAAAGAAACATCTTCTATGTTGTCGTACCTGGGACGTATCAACTATGTATATGATGACAGATACCTTGCTACAGTCAATTTCCGTGCCGACGGTTCTTCAAGATTTGCCAAACGTAACCGTTGGGGCTATTTCCCATCAGTTTCATTAGGTTGGAGAGTGAGCAATGAAGAATTCTTTAAGAACCTGAACATTGAAAATACAATTTCCAATTTAAAACTGCGTGTAGGTTGGGGACAGAATGGTAACCAACGAATTGATAGAGACGCGCCTCTTACGCTGATTGGCACCAATAATGAGAATCAGTGGTACTTTGGAAACGGATACTCACAAGGTTACGTTCCGACTTATGTGGGAAATGCAGATATTAAATGGGAAACCAGCCAGCAAACCAATGTCGGTTTAGATATGTCTTTCTTTAAAAACAGCCTTGATGTAAGTATGGACTTTTATGTAAAGAAAACAAGTGACATGTTGCTCAATATGCCTATTCCTTCTTTTGGCGCCTTCCCTAACAGCCCCTTCTTCAATGCAGGAGACTTGAAGAATACCGGTTTCGAAATAGTAGTCAACTACCGTAACCAGATAGGAAAAGACTTTAATTACAATGTAGGGCTGAACATGTCTACTTATAAGACAGAGGTAACCAAACTTACATCGGAATATTTGAGTGGAAATACTAGCCGTACGTATGTAGGAGGTCCTATCGGACGTTTCTGGGGGTACAAACAAATAGGAATATTCCAGAATCAGGAAGAGATAGACAATTATGTGGATAAGAATGGTACCAAGATTCAGCCTAATGCACAACCGGGTGATTTTAAGTTTGCCAAATTAGGAGAATCAGGCGAATTGAATGATGATGATGACCGTACTTTTATCGGTGATCCTAATCCGGACCTCATTTATGGTTTCAACTTAGGATTCAGTTATAAGAACTTTGATGTAAGTATGGCATTCCAGGGAACTATTGGAAATGACATCTGGAACGTTGCTAAAGGAAGCCTTGCTTCAGCAGGACGCCAGAATGCGTTGGCGGATGCTTACACAAAAGCATGGACAAAAGACGGGGATTTGGATGCTGTATATCCACGCATAACCAACTCTGACTCTAACAATAATATGAGAGGTTCTTCTTTCTATGTGGAGAACGGTTCTTACCTGCGTTTGCAGAATATGCAAATAGGTTATACACTGCCGAGTCACATTTGCCAGAAGAGCAAACTGTTTTCAAGTTGTAGATTCTATGTGAGCGGTCAGAATATATTTACTTTAACCGGTTATTCCGGACTTGATCCGGAACTGGGTATCAATAACCCATTGGATATGGGAGTGGATACTACACGTTATCCGTCTTCACGTACATTCACTTTTGGAGTTAATTTGCAATTTTAAATCTAGCTAAAAAGACATTACATTATGAGAAAAATATTATTTATAATATGCTGGGCTCTTGCCGGAGTGGGGTTGTATAGCTGCTCTCTTGACGAACCAAGTTATGGTAAAACCACAAGCGATAATTATTATCAGAAGGAAAGCGATATTGAACAAGCCTTGACAGGAGCTTATCTTCAATTACGTACAACTTGGAATGAATATGCATTAAATCATTATTTTGTAGGTGATTGCAGCACTGATGATGCACTGAAAGGAGGAGGAAATGACGATGACCGTGCCGAAGTACGCGACTTGTCCGACTTTACGATCTACACAACCAATGGTGAAGTAGGACGTCGTTGGGAGATTCTGTACAGATTAATCAATCGCTGTAACGATGTGATTTATTATGCTCCTGATGCAATAGGAAACGAAGAACTATTGAAACGTTATGCAAACGAGGCAAAAGCATTGAGAGCATTCGGGTACTATTGTCTGGTCACTACATTCGGAGAAGTGCCTCTAATCACTACGCCGATGCAACCCGCTGAAATACTGCAAATACCCCGCTCCCCATTGGAGAAGGTATATGAATGTATTGTGAATGATTTAACCGATGCCTCCGCACTTCCTGCAAAAGGAGATTACTCTGAAGATGATGCTTATCGTGTGACACGCGGTTTTGCAAAAACAATGCTTGCTAAAACATATATGTTCAAAGGTGATTTTACCTCTGCCGAAACGGTACTTCATGATATTATTGAAGTGGACAAAGACTATACATTGTTGAGTGATTACGGCATGAACTGGCGCACTGAATATGAAAACAGTTCGGAATCAGTATTTGAGATTGCCAACAAAGTATATGACAAAAACATAGCCACAGGTACCAATGTCCCTCACTTCTTCACAAGCAGACGCATCTCCGGTTATCAAGGATATGGATTTCACGTGCCAACCCAAGATCTCCATGATGCCTTTGACGCAGATGACCCACGTATTACTTATGTATTCACACAAACTGGTGATAGATATAAAGGTGATACTGAAGCGCAGGACAATGCTGAATCTCCAAGCGGTTATCATGATTACAAGATGACTGTGCCAGCAGTAGAAAAAACTGGTTTCGACGTCTGGATGATTAGTTACAACATTCGTTTGATCCGTTATTCCGATGTTCTCTTGATGTATGCCGAAGTATTAAACGAAAACGGAAAACCAGGGCTTGCACTTCCTTACCTGAATGATGTAAGAGAAAGAGCCCGCAAAACTAATCCGATAGATCCGAGAAGAGATCAACAGGCGTATATCCCTGCTACAACAACTAATACACTGCCCGACATAACAGAAACCGACCAAGAGCGTCTGAAAGAAATCATCTGGAAGGAACGCCGTTGTGAATTAGCGATGGAAGGATGGAGACGGGATGACCTGATGAGACAAAAACGTTTCGGAACCATTATGCGTGCTTATGCAACAAAATATAATACATCGAAAGGTGCCAATTTTAGGGACGACAGAGATTATCTGTTTCCGATACCGCAAGGTGAAAGGGATAAGAGCAACAATATTCTTTCCCAAAATCCGGGTTTTTAATATGAATAAAATGAGGGGGCGGATTTTATAATCCGCCCTTTTTTAACAACCAACTGACCATGAAAAAGACATTATTATTTCTCGTAGCAGGTTTTTTCTTTCTCAACAACCTGCCGGCACAAAAGCCGATAGAGCAAAAAGAGATCCGCTTAGTACAGTATATGCCCAATATACCTTTCCCCTATAAAATGAAAAACTGGAAAGATATAGCCACGAAACAGGACAGACTATTTTACGATTTCAACGCCAAAGGACAGAACCTGCCTCTTATCTGGTGGGACGATTCGCAAGTAAACTTTCCATTCCGCACTTTCGGACTTCCAAGCTATGTAGATAAAAGACGATTAGGGGGAAATTCTTATGAATCTCTTCCCACTATGGGCTCACTCATTAGTGCAAGTCTGATAGGAGTAGACAAAAGCAATGATGACGGAAAAGATTATGTATCAATGATACGACAATTCTTCAACAAGAAGAATGGAACCAATCTTATATTGAACGGACTCGACAGGAAAGCCGGAGAAAGTTTCTGGTATGAAATATGGCCGGCAATGGCTTATTCGATGCTGGTAGATTTATATCCTCAAAAAACAGAGATGCAGGAGCCGATGAAGATCACTATCGACAATTGGTATGCTGCTATTCAAGACTTGAGTGAAGGTAGAGAATATCCGGACTTCAACTTCACCGCCTTCAACTTTAAGAACCGTAAAGGGTACTATAATAAAGTATGGCGTGAACCGGATGCAGCCGCAGGACTTGCTTGGTTGCAATACATCTCCTGGATTAAATACGAAGATAAAAAGTATCTGAATGCTACACGCCAATGCATGGCATTCTTGCAAAACCGTCCCCAGAAAGAAGGTACTTTCTATGAGATAATGATGCCCTATGGGGCTTATCTGGCAGTGCGCATGAATGCGGAACTTGGAACTACTTATGATGAGCTGAAAATGCTGAACTGGTGCTTCGACGGTAATAATTCAGACCGTGACGGATGGGGAGTGATGTGTGAGCGTTGGAACAAATACGACGTACACGGATTGGTAGGACAAAAAAAGGATGAACAATATGCTTTTGCCATGAACACCTTTTCACAAGCTGCCGCACTTGTCCCAATTGTAAAATACAACCCGGCTTATGCTGCCACAATAGGCAAGTGGATGCTGAACCTGGCAAACGCCTGTCGCTTATTTTATGCAGATGAGCACCCCCGCAACCGTCAGTCGAGTTCTATCTGGGAAGGTGATCCTCAACACGTCATTTGCTATGAAGGATTGAGGAAGGATTTGTATCATGGCAATCACTTTGAACCGTTCCAGGGATTATTGTCCGATGAGGGTCCCTATGCTATTGGGGATCAAGTAAAAACCATGTCTTCAGCCACAGATATTTGTTTGTATGGTTCGGCTTGGGTGGGTATGCTAGCCTCTATTGTAGATACTACTAATGTGGAATGTATTCTTCAACTGGATTGTAATGCCACAGATTTTTATTCCACAAGAAAATATCCTACTTACCTTTTATTCAATCCTTACTTTGAAGCCAAAGAGGTAACCTTGAATCAACACTTTACGGAACCTACGGACTTGTACGATCTGGTATCCAAAAAATACATAAAGAAAAATTGTACCGGCGAAACAAGCATTATCCTGAACCCGGACAATGCCGTAACTATTGTTTGTATTCCTGCTTCCGCTAAAAAAACAAAGAAACATGGTAAATTGATTGTTGACGGTGAAATCGTAGATTATCGTTTGTAATTTTGACTATTCCACAATTGTATAAGTCCTCCGTTACCGATGAAAATATGCGCGGAATAAAATAAATTCCTTATATTTGCTATTATCCTAACCGTATAAATAACATTCATTTACATGAGAAACATCTTATACGCACAATTATTTTTTATTCTGATTATTGCATTTGTCACTTCCACAAAGTCTTATGCTTTTAATGTGGCAAAACACATATCAAATGTTAACGGACTGACAAATAATTCAGTAAACTGTATTTTGGAAGATGCAGAACATACAATCTGGATTGGGACATGGGATGGACTGAATGCATATAATGGAAGAGAAATTACGACATTCAGATATAGCAAAAACAATCCGAATTCTATAAGTAATAACGTTATCCGCCAGATTATCGAATGTAAGGGCAGTTTATGGATAGCAACAGATAATGGAATCAATCGGTTAGATAAACGAACCCGTCAGATAACAAGGTATTATTTAAGAACAGATAATAAAGTACCCAATCAGGAAAAGTCTTTTATTTTAGGAAAGAGTGCGGCAGGAGATATTATCTGCCTCATAAAGGGGCTGGGGTTCTTTGTCTACAATGATTCTGAAGATGAGTTTAATCCGATTAACACAGACTTTGCAAGTCATATAAAGGATTATTCCGTGAGTGATTCCGATCGTATGCTTTTCCTTTTAAATAATGGAAATACCGTGCATCTGACTTACAATCTACTCGTTAACGGAGGAAAACAGAGTGATTTACGCACAGTCGACATACAGACGCCTGTAGATAAGATATTTCTGTCGAAAGACAGATTTATCTTAAACAAAGACAACAAACTTTTCCTTTTAAATCCCGACTTTACAGTTTCCCAATGCATTGAGCTGGATAGTAGCAAACCTGTATCGCAGGTTATTTTAGCAGAGAACAAGATGTACGTCAGCTTTATAGAAGGGGGATGTATTCATTATGATTTAAAAAAGAATACTTTTACCTACCTGAACGAACTATCCAGCCAGTTATCAGTCTTCACTCTTTATTCCGGTAGTCAGAACATATTGTGGATAGGAACGGACGGACAAGGATTAATTCAACTTTATCATTACGACTCTTTATTTGAAACCGTTCACACCAGTCATCCTGTGAGATGTTTTTGTGAAGATGAAGATGGTAATATTCTGATAGGAACAAAAGGAAGCGGAATAAAACTGTTGAATCCTGCAACGAAGGAATTGACAGATTATCTGAATGAGAGTAAAGGATTGATTTCCAATTCTGTCTATGCCTTGAGGAGAAATAAAGCGAATGACATTTTTATCGGAACGGAAGGAACCGGAATCAATATATTGAATGCTGCTACGGGACGGTTGGAAAAGCTAGAGATACCTGACAAATACCCGCCTTTCAAGGCTGTGTACAACATTTATTTTACGAACAATGATTCTCTTTTATGGGTGGGGACATCAGGATATGGTTTAATCAAAATAAATATTTCCAGAGAGCAAGGTCGTTATCACGTTAAAGGGTTCAGGCAATATAATTCGTCGGATAAGAATATCTCATTGAATAACGATGTTGTTTATGCCATTACATCCGATCCGGAAAACAATATGTTATGGTTTGGCACACGTGGCGGAGGCTTGAACTGTATCAACATGAAAGATAACAGCATAAAATCATTGGAGGATATGGACAGTCGGATTTTACTGACCAATAATGATGTATTGTGCTTACTGCGTGATGATGCCAATATATGGATAGGAACAAGTTATGGACTGAACGAATTGAAAAAGGAGGAGAATGATTTTCACCTGATACAATATGCCGACGAGAAATTGAATAATAAAACGATTCATGGAATATTAAAAGACCACGAAGGAAAGATATGGATCAGTACCAACCAGGGATTGTCTAGCCTGAATGTAAAAAACAATAAAATAGATAATTATACTTTGAATGACGGATTGCAGAATGATGAATTCTCGGATGGAGCTTTCTTCAAGGATCATCGTGATTTCTTGTACTTTGGAGGAGTAAGCGGGTTTAGTTATTTCAATCCTCGAAATATACATTTGCGCGAGTTTAATCCTCCACTTATATTAAGTAGTTTGAAGATATATAATACGGTACAGGACATTAATGAACGAATCAGAAAAGGAGTATTGAAACTTAGCTATGAAGAAAGATTCATGACTTTCAATTTCATAGCTAAAGACTTTATTAATAATGAAAACTGTGAATATGCTTATCGCTTGAAAAACCACTCGGATGATTGGGTGGGGATGGGTAATAACCCGAATATTATCTTTACCCAACTTCCTCCGGGTGAGTACCAGCTTGAAGTGAAGAGCACGAATGGCGACAAAGTATGGGGAAATAACATTTATCGCTTAACTATAAAAGTAGGTTATCCGTGGTGGCTTAGTGTTCCTGCATTGATTATCTATGCCATATTGTGCATTATTATCTTCTACATCACAAAGTCTGTTATCAAAAATCGCATACGGTTAAGCCGCCAGGTTCTTATAGCCCAGGTAGAGAAACGGCATGAACAGAAGATTTATGAATCCCGGCTCAATTTCTTCACCAATGTGGCACATGAATTCTTTACCCCCCTAACTTTGATTTATACACCTGCACAGCACTTGTTGGAACAGGACGGGTTAGATGGTAGTACAAAGAAATATCTCCAAATAATAAAGAATAATGCCGAAAGGATGCAGAAGCTGATTAGTGAGTTGATGGAGTTTCGTAAAACTAAATCGAGCAATATGGATTTGCATCCTGAAAATGTGAACGTAAAATCATTGATGGAATATGCTTCCAACAATTATGTGGATATCCTGAAAGAGAATAAAATAGACTTCAAGGTAGAGACTCATGATACGTCAGAGATCTATTCCGACCGCAATGCTTTGGAAAAAATTATATTCAATTTACTGTCGAACGCTTTCAAATATACTCCTCGTTATGGATATATTCATGTTGAGATATCACAAAATGAGCCTGATAAAACCTTATACTTGCTCGTAAGAAATTCCGGTAAGGGATTAACAGAACAACAGATGGCAGAGATATTTGATAAGTATAAGATATTTGATACTCCTAAATTGGGTAACTCTGTCAGCAATGGCATAGGTTTAAATCTAACAAAGAGTCTGGTTGAATTATTAGGCGGGCAGATAAGTGTAAATAGTGAACTGGGAAAAAGTGTTGAATTTTCAGTCGTGATTCCTTCTTTGCCATCCGATCATTCACTTGTTGTAACGGATGAAAAAGATTCGTTGCAGAAAGAAAAGAACGGGCAGGATCACTTATCCCCTCGCAAAGATACTGTCATACTGATAGTGGAAGATGAAAAGAATATCAGAGACCTGCTGAAAGATGTCCTCTTTGATTATGTGATACACGAAGCAAAAGACGGCGTAGAGGCTTTGAAAGAGATAGAACATAATCATCCTGATATTATTATAAGTGATATTGTCATGCCCAACATGGACGGCTTGAGCTTGATTAATAAATTGAAATCCGATTTGAAAACAAGTTATATTCCAATCATAGGAATATCGGCAAAGGCTTCTGTAGAAGACCAGATTAATGCCTTTAACCATGGTGCGGATGCTTATATCGTCAAACCATTTCACCCGAGGCAGGTGATATCCACCATAGAGAATCTGCTGTCGAGACAAATGCTTTTAAAGGACTATTTCAATTCCAGCATGTCTTCTGTGAAAGTAAAAGACGGGATTGTTCTTCATCCGGAAGACGAAGAGTTAATACAGAATGTAACAGACTTCATAAAGAATAATATAGATGATGAGTTATTAAGCCCTTCTTCTATTGCCGAATTTGTAGGAGTGAGCAAAGCTACCTTATATCGGAAGTTCAAAGAAATAATAGATAAGACTCCGAGTGAATTTGTACGAGGCATCAGACTGGAATATGCAGCCAAGTTATTAAGGACAACCAAGTTGACCGTATCCGAGATTATGTTCAAATGTGGATTCTCTAATAAATCTTATTTCTATCGGGAGTTTTTAAAGCAATACGGTGTATCTCCCAAGGATTACCGGAATCAATAGATAAATCCTGCCAATCTGTCATTCAGATAGCAATTTGTATTTCTCGTTACCAAAAAGGAGGTGTGTCGTAATGCACGATGCACCTCTTTTTTTGTTCATCACTATACAAATCTGTTCACTTTCTTTAAGCTGCGATCTTTTGAAGATTTCTTTGATTTATGTGTTCCCAGCATC
>OBUU01000491.1_pt1 | contig 18057 bp, 15 predicted proteins | sample 1475981 | NCBI WGS metagenome assembly OBUU01 (sample SAMEA2579966, study PRJEB22360) | human gut metagenome | biome: human gut; feature: human-associated habitat; material: faeces | place: Denmark | collected 2008/2010 | reverse complement strand
AGCGCTTTGCAGGCCACCAGCGTGCCGAACGCCTTCTGCGGGTCCAATGGCTTGAGCTGCGCGCGTTTGACGGGATCTTTGGTCGTGTATTTATGAATCTGCAGAGCCATGTACAGCACCACACCGCCCAACACGGCCAGCACCACCGGTACGATCCAGGGTGCGCCCACCAACGGCAGGCCTGAAATCTCGCCGTATTTCGCCAATCCCATGCCGGCCAGCACGCCAAGCGCGGCCGCAAGGACGAATGACCACCAAGGGGTTCTGCGTGCTCTCATAGCGTGTCTCCGATAATCCAATTGTCGGTCAGCATGCCCACTTGCGCGGCGTCCGGAGCCATCGCCAACAGGAACGCGACCGGATCCCTGCCGAGTTTCGCGTCCGGATCCATGTCGAACCATGGGGCGAGCACGGCCGCATGCTCACGTGCGGACGGCCACGGCACCATGCAATCAGGTTCGTTGCGGACCACGCCTTCCATGTCCACAAGGTCGAGGTCGAGGTCATCCGAAATGGAGGATGACACCGATTCCAACGCACCGATAAGCTCACGCGCGTCCATGCGCGTGGAAATCTGCATGACGGCGGCCATTTTGTCCGGATAGTCGTCGACCTGGCTGACATGGTACAGCGGCGAAATACCTTCCACCTGGTTGCCGGGAAGCGCGTCGATGGCCACGATCGCCTGACGGAACTGGTGTTCCGCATCAGTTGAAACGCTATCCAGGGAAATGACCGCTCGACGGGATGCCGGTCCCGGTTTCGCCGCGGCCGTCATCCTCCCCCCGGCGGCCGCAGCGGCTGCTTGGGAGGCCGCCGTACCTTCCGGAAATTCAATGGAATCAATGGATTCAACAGAATCGACATCGTCAATCGCATCAACGTCATCTGCAGACGTCCCAATGTCGGAATCGCGAACTATGGGATCCTGAGCTCCGGCAACCATCCAATCGTCCGCGATCTCATCGATATGGTCGCGGTCGGACGTTTCGTGCAGCAGTTGCGCCACGGAACCGGCGTGCGCTCCCCCGAGTTCTGCGTCCGGTTCAAGCGCAAGCCACGGCCCCAATACGAAAGCCCGCTGCCATGCGCGCGGATGCGGCAACGTCAGGTCGGGGTCGGCGCTTTCCTGCCCGTCAAAGTCGATGATGTCCAAATCGAGCGTGCGCGACGTCCAATGGTCGGTGCGCACGCGACCATGCGAGGCTTCGATGCGCTGCAAACCGGCCAGCAGTTCGGCGGCCGAAAGCCTGGTATCCACGGACACGACCGCATTGCGGAATTCCGCAGTACCTTCCGGCATGCCCCATGCGTCGGTCCGATAGAGCGGCGACACCCCCGTCACCTGCGTGGAGGGAAGCCCATCAATGCACCGAACGGCGTCACGCAAGGTGGCGGTCACATCGCCCTGATTGCCTCCCATGGCGATGATGGCATGATGCACCTGCCCATGTTCCGACGACCGCTCACGCGATGGACTGTCAACTGTTTCACGGGAACGTTCCACGGTCACGCTGACATCGTCGAACGGCACGGTGATCGGCGCATTCGGCTTATGCACGGTGACCTGCGTGCGGCACACGGCCGGAAAGCCGAGAATCATGCCGACGATACGATTGGCCAGCTTTTCAATCAAATCGACGTGTTCGCCTTCGATGATGGCCACGATGCCTTTGGCGATCGCACCATAGTCGACGGTGTCGTTCAGATCGTCGGAACGGCCGGCGGCAGCGAGGTCGAGGAACAGCGTGGCGTCCACCACGAAGGTCTGGGCCCGCTCATGCTCGAAGTCGAGCACGCCATGTTTGCCCGTCGCGCGGATTCCCGTCAGTCGAATCTGATCCATACCAGCCTTCCTTTGCCGTTCCTACGTTCCGTATTCCTATTATTTCCGCGATTGCGATGTTGTGACTATCTGCGATTCGCACGGTCACGCGTTCGCATACTCGCGCCATGCGTTGCCGACGGCGACCGCGTCGCGGCTTTTCGCCACGTCATGCACGCGCACGGCCCACACGCCATGTTCCGTGCACAGGGCGCTGATGGCCGCGGTGGCGTTGTCTTTTGAGGCCATGTCCGGCTCGGTCACACCGGCGCCGGCAAGCAGCGGCAAAGGAGGGCGCGGAAAACGTGCGAGCCTACGAAACGTTTGCGGGACGCGCCGATCAGCACCGGATAGCCAGCCGCGTTGAACCGGTCAAGCGCCGCCAGAATCGGCAGGTTATGTTCCACGCCCGGCTTGGAGAAGCCCAGGCCCGGGTCGATGATGACCTGTTCGGCCTGCACCCCGGCTTCAAGCACCGCATCCACCTGACGCATCAGCTCGTCATGCACGTCATTCACCACGCCATGCTCGTAGCGGGAGGTGTCGGCGTCCGGCACATTGCCCGCGGCGCCGGCAAGCCAGCCACGCCAATGCTGCACGATGTACAGGCAGTCGGAATGGTCGGCCACCACATGCGGCAGGTCCAACTGGCCGCCGGACACGTCGTTGATGATCTGCGCGCCATGTTCGAGCGCGGCCAACGCCACCGAAGCGCGCGTGGTGTCGATGGACAGCACCGCCCCTTCGGGAATCAGCGCGTCCACAGCGCCCAGCACACGGGCCTTCTCGTCGGCTTCGCTGACGCGTTTGGCTCCCGGACGGGTGGATTCCGCTCCGATGTCGATGATGTCGGCACCGGCTTTCATCATCGCCTCGCCATGGGCTTTGGCCGCCTCCGGAGCAAGCCAGAGGCCGCCGTCGGAGGAGGAATCCTCCGTGATGTTGAGCACGCCCATCACCAACGTGCGCTGGCTATCATGAATCGCCTTCATATCAATCGCCATCGGTTTTCTTCCTTCATTCATTCCGTTCTTCCGTTCGGTTCTGTCCGATTCCGCCCGGTAAAGCGCACTTACGAATGGTTCGACAGAATCAGGCTCATCGCCTCGGTCCGCGTGGCCGCGTCGCGCATGCATCCTCGCACCGCCGAGGTGACGGTACGGGACTGCGCCTTCTTGACGCCACGCATGGCCATGCACATGTGGTCGCATTCGGTGACCACGATCACGCCACGCGCGTCGATGCCTTCCATCAACGCGTCGGCCACCTGCTGGGTGAGCCGCTCCTGCACCTGCGGACGGCGTGCGTACAGTTCCACCAACCGTGCCAGTTTGCTTAAGCCCGCCACTTGGCCGTTCTGCGGGATGTAGCCGACGTGGGCCACGCCATGGAACGGCAGCAGATGATGCTCGCAGACGGAGAACAGTTCGATGTCGCGTACGAGGACCATTTCGTCGGTGTCCACCTTGAAACGGGTTTTCAGCACTTCCTCTGGCCCGTGTCCGAGGCCGGCGAACAGCTCCTTGCACGCGCGTCCGATGCGGTCCGGCGTGTCCAGCAGACCTTCACGGTCCGGATCCTCGCCGATGGACTTCAAGAACAGGCGCACGGCTTGGCGCACGCCTTCCTCGTCATAGCCGACAGGCCCGGCCGCATGGGCGGCACGGGCCTTGTCGTCGAGGAGGGTATCGAAATCGGTATCGCTCATCAGTTGGTCAATCCTGCGCTTTGCTTCAGCTTGTCGGGAATCGGGACCGGCGGAATGTCGGAGTCCGGACGCTTCTCGTCGCTCAACCAGACCTCGCGCTTCGGCGCCTTCTTGATGTTGGCGAAGATGGCGGCAAGCTCCTTCTCGTTGAGCGTTTCCTTGACGAGCAGCTGACGTACCAGCTCGTCGAGGATGTCGCGGTTCTCGTTAATGACGTTCCATGCTTCGGTATGCGCGGTCTCCACAAGCTTGAGCACTTCCTCGTCGATGATTTCGGCGGTGTGCGCGGAGTACTTGTGGGTGAGCGCGCCGAGATCGCTTTGCTCGTCGTCGGACCACTTGATGGCGCCCAGCTTCTCGGAGAAGCCGTAGTCGAGCACCATCTGACGCGCGATGTTCGTGGCCTTTTCGATATCGTTGGAAGCGCCGGTGGTCGGGTCGTGGAACACGACCTCTTCGGCGGTACGGCCGCCCATGGCGTACGCCATCTGATCGAGCAGCTGGTTGCGGGACATGGAGTAACGGTCCTCGGTTGGCATGACCGCGGTGTAGCCCAGTGCACGGCCGCGCGGCAGAATCGTCACCTTGGTCACCGGATCGGTGTCGTTCATGGCGGCCGCGACCAGCGCATGGCCACCCTCGTGGTATGCGGTGTTGCGTAGCTCGTCGAGAGCCATGCCCTTGGAACGACGCTTCGGACCGGCCTGGACGCGGTCGATGGCCTCGTCGATGGCGCGGTTGTCGATGAGCTGGGCGCCGGCACGGGCGCACAGCAACGCGGCTTCGTTCAACACGTTGGCAAGGTCGGCGCCGGTGAAGCCCGGCGTGCGCACGGCGACCATATGCAGGTCGACGTCCGGTACGAACGGCTTGCCCTTGGCGTGCACCCTCAGAATTGCCTCACGGCCTTCCAGATCAGGCGCGGCCACACCTACCTGACGGTCGAATCGACCCGGACGCAGCAGAGCGGGGTCAAGCACGTCAGGGCGGTTGGTGGCGGCGATGATGATGAGGTTGGTGTCGTTGTCGAAACCGTCCATCTCGACGAGCAGCTGGTTCAGCGTCTGCTCGCGCTCGTCGTGGCCACCGCCCATACCGGAGCCACGCTTGCGACCCACGGCATCGATCTCATCGATGAAGATGATGGCGGGAGCGTTCTTCTTGGCCTCATCGAACAGGTCACGCACACGGGAGGCACCGAGACCGACGAACATCTCGACGAAGTCGGAGCCGGCCATCGAGTAGAACGGCACGCCGGCCTCACCTGCGATGGCTCGGGCCAGCAACGTCTTACCCGTGCCGGGAGGGCCGTACAGCAGCACGCCGCGCGGGATGCGCGCACCCAGCGCCTTGTACTTGGACGGATCCTTGAGGAAGTCCTTGATTTCCTCGACTTCGGCCACGGCCTCGTCTTCACCGGCCACATCGGCGAACTTGGTGGTGGGGGTCTGGCCCTCGAGCAGCTTGCCGCTGTTCTTCTTGCCGCCCATGCCGAGCATGCCGCCGGCACCGCCCATGCGGCTCATCAGCCACCAGAACAAGGCAAGGATGATGACGAACGGCAGAATCGAGGTGATGAGGTAGCTCATCACACTGGTCTGCTCGATATTCGAGGTCCAGCCCTTTTCGAGATCGCCGTTCTCCACGGCCTTGGCCACCTGTGCGCCCTGGGCGAAGGTGTAGTAGAACTGCACGTTCTTGCCGTAGTTGGTCACCTTGCCGGTGTCGGCGTTCTTCTTGGTGTAGTCATTCTTCAGCTCAAGGCGGACGACCTGCTTGTTGTCCGTGATCTCGGCGTATGTGGCCTTGCCCTGATTGATCAGCGCGAAACCATCTTTAGTATCGATGGTTTTGGTGCCACCGCCGGCGAACATCTGGAACATCAGCACAACCATGACCACGAGCACGGCACCCCACAGCCAGGGGGACTGCCATATCGGGCGGTTCTCTTTGTTGCCTTTGCCATTGTTCCCGTTATTGCCACGGTTGAACGGGTTGGTGAACGGGTTGCCGTTGTTACGGTTGTTGTTCGGGTTCGGATTATTGCCGTTACCCGGCCCTTGCGGGAAGCTCATGCTTGCACTCCTTGGTAGACGGACGGCTTGAGGACCGCGATCGAATCGAGATTGCGGTAGCGTTCGTCAAAGTCGAGGCCGAAGCCGACGACGAACTCGTCCGGAATCTCATAGCCGGCGTACTTCACATCAACGTCCACCTCTCGGCGGGAGGGCTTGCTCAGCAAAGCGAAGACCTCCACGGAAGCGGCACCACGACGTTTCAGTTCTGCGACCAGCCACGCGAGCGTGTGTCCTGAATCAACAATATCCTCCACAATCAAGATGTGCCGTCCGCGAACATCGGCGGACAAATCCTGCCTGACTGTGACCTCACCGCTCGACACTGTGCCCGAGCCATAGCTCGACAGGCTCATGAAGTCGATCTGTACAGGAATGCTCATGGCCTGGGTGAATGCGACCAGCGTATTCACGGCCCCTTTCAGCACCGCAACGAGCAGCGGATTCTTATCGCGGTAATCCTCGCTCGCGAGAGCGGCCATCTCGTGGATCTTGGCATCGATCTGTTCTTTGCTGACCAGCTCGTGGTCAATATCTTCCTCAACGTCAGCGATTCGCATGCGCACCATCTTGGCACACGCGAATGACGTGTTTCTTGCGATTGGCTGAATAACCTCTGGGAAGTGAGACGCCGCCTTGGCCATGCCAATCGACGACCAGCCGGTCGATGGCGGCAATCTGGGCGGCACTGGCGTTCACACCGGCTTGGCTCAGCGCATGAGCGATGACCCGCAACCGAATCGCCTCTGGCTCACGTGCAATACGTCTGACGCTGATCATCAGGCCGACACCATGGCTCGAATCGTTGGTATCGCCTGCCGCACAGGCTCGTGGCGTATCAGTCGATACCGCTGCCGACGATGCCGGCCAATCAACTGTCGTAACCGCCTCCCCCATCACCTCGTCGGATCGCTGATCCAGATACTCCTTATCCATTCTGGCCAACCGTGCGCTTTCAGCGAAATGACGGGCGACATTGAATCCAGCGAATCGCTCGATGGCCGGCAGCAGGTCATGACGCACCCGCGAGCGCAACGGATAGTCGTTCGGCAACTCGCCGTCTACCGCATCGCCATTGGTGGGGTCATCCCAATATTCCACACCTAAGTCTTCACAAATGCCGGTGGTTTCGGCTCGAGTAAGGGTAAGCAGCGGCCGCGCAAAAGTCACGCCACTGCGTGTGAAGACCTGCGGCATGCCGGCCAACGCATCCACGCCACGGCTGCGCAGCAGTCCGATCAATACGGTTTCCGCCTGATCGTCCATAGTGTGGGCCAACAGCACGGCAATGGCACCTGATTCACGCGCCGCGGCGCACAGCTCGTTGTACCGGGCCTGCCGCGCGGCCGCTTCGAGGCCCTCACCGCGTGCCTGCACGGTTGCGTTGCGCACGATGACCGGGCCCAGTCCCAACGCACGGCAACGATTCGCAGCCTCGACGGCGACCTGTTCGGAACCCTCCTGCAAGCCGTGATCCACAATCACGGCACCGCAACGCACGCCCATGGACGTGCATACGATATGGCTCACCGCGGCCAGTGCCATCGAATCGCGCCCGCCTGAACAGGCCACGAGCACGAGCGGCGCATCGGCGGCAACGGCATGGTCCCCATGCTGCGCGAATTCGGGAGCCTGCACATCGCATAGTTCCACAGCGCTCAGCGTTGCGTGGACCGCGCCTACGGCCTTGCGCAATCGTGCGGAATATGCCATGTACTCACCACCCTTTTTCTGGTTATGTGTACTCGTGCGTTTATGGACGTTTACGGCCTTTGTAGCCTTTGATGGCACTTGATGGGTCTTTACAGCCCCGCGAGCTTGGTGATGAACGAGTCGATGGCGCTACGCGCGGCGGCATAATCCTCAGGATTGTTGACCACCACGGCAAACGACAACGCTCCCCCATTGGTGCGGGACACATTGCCGGCCATCGACGTAACCGTGCCGAGGCTGCCGGTTTTGACGCGCAGCAGACCAGCCACGGCATCATCCGTATACCGATCCTGCGCCGTGCCCACCAATCCCGCGATGGATAGACCTTCCGCGCCGGCCGCGCCGCTCTTGGTGGTCAGATTACGTTGTTGGACGGCCGCCAGCGTGCGTACGGTGAGCCGGGAGCCGGGAGACAGGCCGGAGCAATCGGCCATGGTCAGACCGGATGTTTCGAGACCGAGATCGTTCAGAGTGGATTTGACCGCTTCCGTGCCGCCTTCAGGACTGTTTGTCGCTGATTTCGCCAAGGCGGTGAGTCTGCCGAACTCCTCGGCCAGCGTATTGTCCGAATGCCGCAACGTGTATGCCATGATTTCGGACAGTGTTGCCGAACTCACCGAAGCCAAAGGCGTTTCACCGGATGGAGCGGTGTTTGCCGTCACGTCTCCGGTAACGGCCACGCCGTTCGATTGGAGCAGTTCGGCGAATTTCGTGGCCACGTCGCTGGCGGCGTGCTGGGACAGTTCCGGGTATCCGGCCGAATCATCGGGGTCGGCCGGCGCAGGCGTATCGGCGGTGTATTGGCGGCCTCCATCAATCGCCATTGATGAGACCGGCGTGAAGTAGACGGTGTAGTCGCTTAAGACTGCGCCGCCTTCCGACAGACCTGCCGGAATGCGTGAGTCGCCGAATAGGGTGTCGTCGTACTCGAGATTGACGGAAGTGATGCCTCGCTGGGCGAGCGCGGCCACGGTGGCCTTGGCCAAGGTGTTCAGACCGGCACGTCCGTTGGTATGGTTGGCGTCAGAATCGCCTGCAGACAGCAGCATGTCGCCATTGCCTTTGAGGGTCAACGTATTGGTGCCGTCATCGGATTGGGTGAGGAACACTTGGGTATCCAAGGTGGATGCCATATTCAGGGTGGATGAGGCGGCGAGCGCGGTCAGCGTTTTCAGTGTGGATGCAGGCTCGCGTGGAGTGTTCGACTCATGTTCGGCAGCGACGGTGCCTTGGGCGTCTTCAATGATCACCGACGTATCGTTTCCCACGCCTTGCGCGGACAGCAATTCGTTGACCAGCGCAGAAGCGGCCGTGGAATCAATGGCCTTGTTCGCGTTCAAGGTGCCGGCGACGGTGCCGCCTGATTTGGCGGTGGCTGGATCGGCAAAAACAGGTGCGGCGACGGGCTTCAACGTCAATAATCCGGGGGCCACGTCGGTGATGTCGGCGGCGCAGTACCCCGCGAACAGGGCGATGGTGGTCAGTGCGGAAATGATGACGGTCAGTGTTCGGCGATGCGATCGTTGGGTCCGCCGTTGCGCTTCACGCCGCTGACGGCGTGATACCGCTGTAGATACCATCGTGCTCCTTATGCCAAGGCGATCATTTCTGCAATGAGGCGAACGAGTCGAGTGCTGCCACAATCGAAAGCATTCGCGCATCCATCAGCTTACCGCCCAGCCATGTCCCGAGTGCCAGGATGCCGATGCCGTTGGCCAGTGCGACCGGAATAATCGCCAGCCATATGCCGCCTTCGGCTCCCGTCAGCAGCATGACCAGCGCCACGATGCCGGTGGGCAGCATCAGCAGCAGGCTGCCAAGCACGTAGACGAACGGGAAGAAGCCTTGGGCCATGGCGCGGCCTTGAGGCGCGGAGAACGGCTTGTCCATTGAGGCGACCGGGTACATCAGCACACAGGACGTGACTTCGGCCACGCCCAGGCCGCTCAAGGCGACGCCCATGCCCACGGCGAGGAAGATCAGGCCGGTGACGAGGTCATCGGGCTGCGCCCAGCGGCCGGTCAGTGCGCCGACCAGCACGATGCCGGCAAGATAGAGCAGCACCATGTAGACGACCATGATGCCGACGTAGACGCGCACGCGGCCGATTCTGTCGGTCCGGCCACGCACGCCGGCGATGACTTCCATGGTGAAGCCGCGGCCGTCATATGCGAGCCCGTTGCTTTCCACCACTGACATGAACCAGCCACACCAGATCAGCGACTGCCAGACGACCGCGCTGATGCCGTGCGCCTGGAAGGCGAAGATGATCAGGAACAGGACCGGCATGGCGAAGGTCATGGCTTGGCGGGGGTCTCGTTTGAGATAGGTGATCAGGCGTGCGGACACCGCGCCGGATGCCGAATCGGGCATCCATGCGAATGCGCCGATGCCTTTGGCGGTCTCGGACGGACTGTTTGCGCCGATGGTGAGCCGTTCATGCCTCAGACACCAAGTGCATACGGCGAAGCAGACGATCCATGTGACGGCAAGGATGGCGATGCGGGCGATCAGCACCGCCCAAGCTCCGGTAAGCGCGTCGAACGGCAGTTGGAAGGCCGCGCCGAACGGCGTCCATGCGGCGATGGCGGTCGCCGCGCCCCAGGTCTCGGTGTTGAGGCTGAAGGCTATGCCGGAGTTGACCAGAATGTTCGGCAACTGGCAGATGATGACGAAAGTCAGCACGATGAAGATGTAGAACGCGCCTTTGCCGCGTTTGCTGGTCACCAGCGTGGTGGATAGGGCGATGACCAGTTTGGAGATGCTCATCATGGTGATGACGGCCAGCACTGCGGCGAGGAGGGAACTGATGATTACGGCTGGTCCCATATGCCGATAGGCCAGTGTCCAGAGCATCAGTGAGGCCACGCCAGTAAGGGAGGGGATGCCGGACAGGCCGGAAAGCAGCAAGCCGAATTGCAGGTTGCGGTCGGCGATGCCGTAGATCGCGAATTTGCGTGGGTTCATGGTGGAGCCTTCGCCAAGCATCATGAGCTGGATGAAGCCGATGAAGATGGTCATGGTCGCGCCGACCAGCACGACGACTATGTTGACGATGCCTCCGGGACCAAGGATGTTCAGCGGAAAGCCATCCGCGTTCACGGTGAAGGGCGGCAGTATGCCGATGAACCATGCGAGCACGCCGGTGCCGATGATGGTGCCGGCCGCGAGTACAGCGGAAAAGACATAGGCGACGGTCTGCCACGCCGATTTTCGCAGGGTGGCGAGCGTGAGCGTCCAGCGCAGGCGGACCAGGGTGATGGCGGTCTTGATCATTGGCGGGCCTCATCGGTGGGTGTGGCGGGCGTAGGCAGAATCGGCTGAATCGTCTGGGCCGAAGTTGGTGCTTGGGCTTGGGCCTGCCCGCCATCGAGCCACGCGAGATGGGCGGCTTCGTGGCGGCCACCGACTAGTTGCAGGAAGCGGTCTTCGAGTTCTTCGCCAGCAGCGACCTCGTCCACCGTGCCGGCCGCGCATACCAGACCGTCGTTGATTACGGCCACATGCGTACACATCTTTTCGACCAATGCCATCACGTGTGAGGAGATGATCACCGTGCCGCCAGTCTTCGCGTATTCGATGAGAATGTCTTTGAGGTTGGCGCTGGACACCGGGTCCACGGATTCAAACGGCTCATCCAAGACCAGAATGCGCGGGCTGTGAATCATCGCGGAGGCCAGGCAGATCTTCTTGGTCATGCCGGCCGAGTAATCGGTGACCATCGTGTTGGCGGCCCCGGCCAAGTCGAAAGCATTGAGCAGGTCCTGGGCGCGACGCGTGGTCTCCTCGCGGCTCATGCCGCGCAGCATGCCGGAGTAGACGAGCAATTGCAAACCGGTCAGTCGGTCGAAGATCTGGTCGGGCTGGGGCATGACGCCGATCATGCGCTTGGCCGTGTTCACGTCGCTCCACACGTCATGGCCCAGAATCATGGCGGTGCCGGCGTCCGGCACCAATAGACCGGTCACCATATTGAGCGTGGTGGTTTTGCCGGCGCCGTTAGGGCCCACCAGTCCGTAGAACGAGCCGATTGGAATGTCAAGCGCGAGCCCGTTGACGGCGATCTTCCGGTCGAAGTGCTTGAACAGGCCGCGAATGGACACCGCCGTATCCGGGTTCGGCGGCCATGCTTGCGGCTGTGGCTGTTGCGACTGCGAAGACGCGGGAGCGGCGGCTGGCATCATCGGCGGCTGAAATCCGACATTCCTTTGAGTATTGTCTAAGCTCATGCATCTACTCTAGCCCACCAGTCAACCCTCAGCGCAGCACCCCCGGGTTGCTGTTGGATTGCCCCGCTGAGCAGCTCCGGACTAGCGGACTCGGTCAGCCCTTATGTGCGATGGGCTTCCACTGGGCTTTGGCGAAGATGGCCTGGAAGGAAATCGGCACGTAGCTGAGCATGTAAATCGGGAAGCTGAGCACATAGGCGAGCAGCTCCTTGTTCGTGGCACCGATCTGGTCGTGCTCGACAATGATGGTCAATGCAGCCAATGCCATCAGACCCAACACCGATGTGATGATGCCGCTGGACCAACCGGCCAGCGATTGCAGCTGGCTCGACCAACTCACGAAGCCACACGCGGCGAACAGCAAGCCCATCACCGCGCGAATCACGCCCAACACGGTAAACGGACACAGCATCAAGGTGAAGTCGATGCAGGAGAAATCACGTTCGCGAACCGCGCGTTTCAGCAATGCCGAGCCATAATAACGGAATACCTGCAGGAATCCCTTGCTCCAACGCAAACGCTGACGCCAACTTTGCGAGAAGGTAACCGGCTGCTCGTCGTAGAGGATCGCAGTACCGCAATAGCCGATGCGGTCGCCATGCAGAATCGAATCCATAGTGAATTCAAGATCTTCAGTGAGCAGGTGGAACTTCCATCCCTTGTTCCGCTTCATCACCTCGCGGGAGAACATGAATCCCGTACCGCCCACATGGCAAGAGGAACCGAGAATCATACGCGAGTTAGACAGGAATCGCGATTCACGGATGAACCACAGCGCAGAACCAGAAGACACCCAGTTATCCGCCAGATTCACCGAATTACGGTAGCTGGTCAGAATCTTGAATCCGGAGCAGAACGCCTTGTTCATTTCCTCGAAGTAATGCTTGTCCAGCTTGTTATCGGCATCGAACACGAAGTAGGCCTCATAATCATCGGCCACACCGATGTCGAGCATATGCCCCAACAGATACGTCAGCGCATATCCCTTGCCAACCAGTTCAAGATTGTGGCGTTCCACCACATGGCAGCCCAAAGACCGCACCACGTCGGCGGTGTTGTCGGTGCAGTTGTCGGCCACCAGCCAGATGTCGATGAGGTCGGACGGGTAGGTCTGATCGCGAATCGACCCAATAAGGTTGCCGATCACGTTTTCTTCGTTGCGCGCGGAGATCAGTACGGCATACCGGTTGGTCATCGGGGCGTCGGGGAAGCGCACGGGCTTGGCGAACAGGGACATCACGATGCACAGTCCCTGATATATCATGCCGGCACCACCGACGATTACCAGAAGAATATCGAGTACGGAAAGCAGGGTCATCAGCGCCACCCCGCCCTAGGATTGCTGGAGGCAGATTGATCAGACTGCTTGGTTTGCTTGCGTTGCTTGGGCTGCTCAGACTGCTGCGTATCCGCGGCACCACGCTGCGGAATCGCCACGGTGGCGGAATCGTCCAAATCGGATTCTTTCGTCTCGTGTGGCGGAATCGCATAGATCTGTTCCTGCAGCAAACGCAGTTCCTCATTCATCGGCACACGGCTGGTGGACCCCTTGGCCGCACGCGGCATGTGCTCGCCGATCGGCTGCAGCACATGCTCGCCGAACGCTTCGGACGCCTCGACGATCTTGGACTTCTTCTCCGGAGTCGGATCGTTCATCAGTGGTGAGTCAATCAGCTCATAGCGCTTGGTGTACGCACGGAAGATGGCCTGCAGCGATGCGGTGACCGGCAGCGCCAGGAACGCGCCAAACGCGCCGAACAGCGAGCCGAACGCCAGCACCGCGAGGAAGGCGACGGCCGCGTTGATATCCATCGTGCGCTGCGAAATCCTCGGCGAGAGAATCAGGTTCTCGATCTGCTGGTAGACGATGATGAACACCAGCACCGCCACGGCGTACGTCCATCCGCGGTTGCCCCAAGCGAACAGCACCGGCAGCGCGCCGCCGATATAGGTGCCGACCGTGGGGATGAACTGGGATACCACGCCGCAGAACAGGGCCAACGGCAGCCAGTAGGGCACATGCAGAATCTCTAAGAAGATGGCAGTGCAGGTGGCGTTGATCAACGCCAGAATCGAACGGGAGAACAGGAAGGACGAAATCTGGCCTTGGGCCACGGTCCACACCAGCAGGAATCGGCGCTGCGTGTTGGGGGCCAGCCACTGGCAGAAGGAGCGGCGCAGTTTGGGGCCGGCGGCGGAGATGTAATACGTGGTCATGACCACGGTCATGAGGTTCAGCAGGAAGGAGAACAGGCCGCCCACCGTACTCATGGCGGTACCGGCAAAATCGGTGACCCACGAGGTCTGGATATTGTTGAAGATTTCCATGCCGAGATTGCTGATTTCCGGCATCTTGAACGTGGCATACTGGTCCACGAACTCACGAATCTGCTCATACATGGCCGGCAAACCGCGGACCATGGCAATCATCTGCTGTACGAACATGTTGCCAAATAGCGTGAGCAGCACACCCACGACCACGGCCACGCCCACCAAGCTGACGGCGGAAGCCACGCCACGCTTCCAGCCATGAGCCACCAGCGCCACCACCAACGGTTCGACGGCCAGCGCCAGGAACAGCGAGATGATGATGTCGAGCACTAGATAGGAGATGTCGCCCCACGAGCGCCAGCAGAACATGAATACGATGACGGCAAGGGCCACATACAGCAGCGCGCGGCCGAACCATTCCGGTGGCCTACGGGAATCTCCCTTGGCGGGGAACAAAGTACCAAAGTCGATACGATTCTCGTCGTCCGGGTCTGCCCCGGCCTCTGCGGCACCGGTTCTCAACGTGTCGGTGCTGTTTACGTTTCGCACGCGTTCGCTCATGGCTCCCCATTGTAGCGAGGGGTTTGAAGCTCGGATACGCCGGCGGCGTACACCCGCTTTTCTATTGTTGATGTTATGCTCAACGTTTCGATCATCATCCCAGCGTGGAACGAAGCCGAACGCATCCGCGACTGCCTGCTGAACGCCACCCGTCAGACCATCATGCCGCATGAGGTGCTGGTGGTGGACAATCGTTCTACGGACAACACCTGTGCGGTTGTCGAACAGTTCATTGCCGAACATCCTGAGGCCCCGGTCAAACTGTTGCACCAGAACGATGAACAGGGGCTGATTCCCACCCGCAACTTTGGCCTGAACGCCGCGACCGGCGATGTGCTGGGCCGTTTTGACGCCGACTGTATGATCCGGCCTGACTGGGTGGAGGTGGTCTCCGGCATCTTCACCGAAGACCCGGCCGCGATGGGTGCCACTGGTCCGGTGATGTATTACGACATGCCCTCACGCCATTTCGGGTTGAAAGGCGACAATTCCTTGCGCAAGCGAATCTACCGTGCCGATGGCGGCCAGCCGCTGCTGTTCGGCTCGAATATGGCCTTGCGCGCTTCGGCCTGGCATCAGATTGTGAATGAGGTCTGCCGGGATAAGGCCGATGTGATGCATGAGGATATCGATATTTCCCTGCATCTGATGGGCAAGGATCTGAAAACCGTGTACTCGCCGCGCATGATCGCCGCGATGAGTGCGCGACGGATGGATACGTCGTTGAGTTCGTTCCTGAGCTACATGCGACGTTTTAAGAATACGTTTGATGCGCATCCGCAACATACGCGCACGCATAAGCCGGAGGTGTTGTTCACCGCCATGTATCCGGCGATGCATATGTTCTACCCGGTGTGGCAGAAAGTGCTGAATTCCGCGGATATCAATCCGGCTGAAGCCGCGTGGATCAACGAGCAGATGGAACTGGCGGAGGCGCAAGGCAAGCAGCTGTACGACGAGACCCCCACCGACGAAGTCTACGACGAAAAGCACGAAAAGTAGCTAGATATACGAGCCCCCTCTGCTTATGCAAGCTCCCTCTGATAAGGGAGCTGTCGAATGAAGTGAGACTGAGGAAGAGACTGCGACGCAGTCGCTAAAACATTGAATCGGACGCAGGCCGATACCTATTATTCAGCGGCTACGCCGCAACTTCTCTCCCTCAGTCAGCTACGCTGACAGCTCCCTCATCAGAGGGAGCTAATGTTTACTGTCATTGACTGATCACATCAGCGACTTGTAAATCGCGAGGATGTCCTCTTCGGTTGCCTGACGCGGGTTGCCGGGGGTGCACACGTCGTTGAAGGCATCGTGAGCCAGCGGCTCAAGGTCGGCCTCGGTGGCGCCCACTTCGGAAATCGTGGTCGGGTTCTTCAGATCCACGGTCAGCTTGTGGACGGCCTGCACGGCCTCTTCGCGCACCTTCTCCAGGTCGCCGGTGTAGGCGTCCTCAACACCGAACGCATCGGCGATGTCGCGGTACTTCTCACCGGTGAAGTCCTTGTTGTATTCCATGACCGGGGCCAGCAGAATACCGTTGGCCACACCGTGGGCCACGCCCAGACGGCCGCCCAGCGGGTGAGCCATGCCGTGCACCAGACCGAGGCCCACGTTGGAGTAGGCCATACCGGTGATGTAGGACGCGTAGGCCATCTGCTCGCCGGCCGGAATGTCGCCGTCGGCGGACTTGGCCAGGTTCTTGGCAATCATGCGGATGGTCTGCATGGACAGGCAGTCGGACAGGCTCCAGGCACCCGGGGTAATGTAACCCTCGATGGCGTGGGTCAGGGCGTCAAGTCCGGTGGCGACCTTCAGGCCGCGCGGCATCGAGTCGGTCAGATCCGGGTCCACGAAAGCGACGATCGGGATGTCGTGCGGGTCGACAGCCACGAACTTGCGCTTGTTGGCCGTGTCGGTGACCACGTAGTTGATGGTCGTCTCCGAGGCGGTGCCGGCGGTGGTCGGCACGCCGAAGATCGGGACGGACGGGTTCTTGGTATCCGCGACGCCTTCCAGAGAAAGCACGTCGGCGAACTCCGGGTTGGCGGTGATGATGCCGATGCCCTTGCAGGTGTCTTGCGGGGAGCCACCGCCCAGGCCGATCAGGAAGTCCGCACCGGACTCGGCGAACTTGGCGACGCCGTCCTTGATGCACTCGACCGGCGGGTTCGGCTTGACGTTGGAGAACACCTCGTACGGCAGGCCGGCCTCATCCAGAACCTTGGTGACCTTCTCGGCGGTGCCGGTCTCCAGCAGCACCGGGTCGGTGACGATAAATGCCTTGGTGAAGCCGTGCTGCTTGGCGACGGCCGGAATCTCCTTGATCGCGCCACGTCCGAAGTATGCAGTCTGGTTGAAAATCATGCGGTACACCATAGGGGCTCTCCTTTTGAGCTAGTGTCTTAACTGGTGGTCCACTCTGTCTTTGAGTGGTCCAACGGTTCCCCAGTCTACTCCGCGCATGAGCATTCACCTGAAAAGCCGGATTCAATTTGTAAGCGCAACGCTTGTGTTCGGGCTGGCTGCCTTCGATTGTAGCTTGGCGATCTCCTCGTCCCATACCTCGTTGGGCGTTTTGTAGCCGAGGAGCTTCATCGGGGTGTCGTTGATCTCCCCGACGATCGCGTCGAGCTCGTCCTGCGTGAGATCCTCGAAACTGGTTCCTTTGGGCAGATAGCGGCGGATCCTGCCGTTCCTGTTCTCGTTGCTGCCACGCTGCCAGGAGCTGTACGGGTCGGCGAAGTACGTGAGCATGCCCAGCGCCTCGTCCACCAGCATGTGCAGGCTCGCCTCCGTGCCGTTGTCCCACGTGCGGTCGACGCGCGCGGCCGGCGGGATGTCCTTGAAGATCTCGTATTCGGCCCTGGCCGTGGCGGACGCGCTCTTGTCGTCGACGAGCCGGGCGAACAGCCTGCGGCTCCTGCGCTCCACCTGCGTGTTCATGCAGCGCCTCGACGGCGCGGCGCCGACCACCGTGTCCGACTCGAAATGGCCGAACCCCTTCCTGGATCCGACCGCCTCGGGCCGGTCCGCGATGGGCACGCGCATCGGGATGCGCGGCCCTTTCGCCTTCCTGCCCTTTTTCCTCGTCCGGCGTTTCCTGCCGCGCGCCAGATACTGGCGCAGGTCCAGCGCCCGCTGCGGCTTGGCGTAGATCCACTGGTAAAGGCACTCGTGGCTGATCCGCATCGACGGGTCGCCGGCGCACTGGGCCTTCAACCGTCCCTCGATCAGTTCCGGGCTCCACCCCCTGCGCAGCGCGTCCAGCACCCAGGCGCGCAACGGGCCCGAGTCCATGCGGCGCGGCTTGCGGGATCCGCGCCGGCGCAGGTCCGCCTTCCTCTGCGCGGCCAGCGCCGAATAGAACGGACCCGAGGTCCACGGCCCGGTCTTCAGCCGTTTCGGCCGGTAGGGGCGGTACGACCCGTTCTCGTTGGACGCGAACCACAGGCCGCGCCTCAGCTCGCGGCTCACCGTGGACTTGTCCCGGCCGATCCTCTCCGCGGTCCGCCGAATGCTCAGATGCTGTTCGCAATGCAGCTTCTCGATCAGGATCCTCTCCTCGGACGACAGGTGCGAATACTGTTGACCCATGAGTGCGACACCTTCTTAAGTTAGAAACTTCGAACACTTCCAACCTTAGACAAGGTGTTGCACTTCTATTTAGAACCCGGG
>OBUU01000487.1_pt1 | contig 18188 bp, 15 predicted proteins | sample 1475981 | NCBI WGS metagenome assembly OBUU01 (sample SAMEA2579966, study PRJEB22360) | human gut metagenome | biome: human gut; feature: human-associated habitat; material: faeces | place: Denmark | collected 2008/2010 | reverse complement strand
TCCGCGGCTTCGGCAACGATCGCAGCCGGTTGTCCAGCCACGGCTCCCGCGGCGAACGGTCCCGCCTGCTCGCCCTGCCAAGCGTTGGGATTCAACGCATCCAAGGCGATGGCATTCAGCAATTGATCCGGCGTGCAACGATCCCTGCGATCCGGGTCCAGTGCAGAACGGAAGGCAGCCAATGTGCCGGCCGGTAGTCCGGAAAGATTCGCGTTGCCCGAGGCCTCGCGCTCAAGTACCGCCATCATCGGCTTGGTGCCGAACACAGGCGCGCCGGTTGCGGCAAAAGCGAGCACGGACGCCACCGACCACCAATCGGTGGCGTCGTCGGATTCGGCACCGTCAATAATCTCGGGTGCGATGAATCCGGGTGTACCCATCACTAGGCCGGTGCGGGTCACGTGACTTTCGCCCTCGCCCATCGCGATACCGAAATCGACCAATACCGGTCCGGCGGCCGACACCATCACATTGGTGGGTTTGATGTCGCGATGGACGATGCCGGCCGCATGTACGGCTTTGGTGGCTTCGATGAGCTTGCGGGCCAAGCGTTCCAGATCGTCGCCCACATACCGGCCATTGGCGGCCACATCATCCTTAAGATTCTTGCCCTCGATGAGTTCAGTGACGATGAACGCCAACGTATCGTCGAGTTCCATATCCACGATGCCGCACACACCCGGATGATTGATCTTCTTCAAGGCCATGGCCTCGCGCCGCAGGCGCTCGCGCGGCGTGACATCGGGCTTGAGGTCGGGGTCGTGCAGGGCCGTGGACGCAGAGCCGGAGCCTGCCACTGACTCGTCGGTCAGGGAGTCGCGCAGAATCTTCATGGCATAGGTGGTGCCGCCGTCGTCGCGCACCCGCCACACCGACCCCATAGCTCCTGAGCCGAGCCGGGAGATCAGCGTATACCCACCAACCACTTCGCCGGGCTCAAGATTCAACGCGTTCAAATCGCTCATGCCCTCCATCCTAATGCCTTGCTGGTGCATTATTCTGGCTCTCTCCTGGGAGGCCGAGCTTGATATTTCTTGGCTCCCCTCTCTGAGAGGGGAGCCAAGAATAAATGCCGTTTACGTATTGAGAAGTGCCGTTTACGCCATTAAGGTCGATTGCCCTGACCGGATGTGGTAGCAAATTATGCGCTCGAAATGACAGGATAGGTGCGTGGGCAGGTGCGCCAGTCGTGAATTTGCGACTCTATAACCATCGGCATCAAGGATGTGTCGGCGGTGACCCAAAGGTGAGCCAGCCGGGCACATTCAACAGTGGCACAGCGATGCAAGGGCGGTATCGTGAGCCGCTGATCGAATCGATAACGATATCAGATTCGAATGCCGCGACTTCGCCGGTCGTACCTTCGAATACTTCTCCGAAGACGGCTACCTGTTCGGCGTGATGGCCTCCCAGCAGGTCGCTGGCGCTCCGGTCAAGGCCTGAGGTGTGTCTCCGATAACTGAATAGCTAAATAGAATGGACGGCCTGCTGAGTGCTACTCAACAGGCCGTCCATTGTGTATCTGAATGCGAAAAGTCATTATATGGAACGGAATATATCGATACTGTGCATTGTGCCGATTACTGATTCCGACGCAAGTATTCGCGCAGGAAGGGCACGGCAAAATCGACTTCGCCTCGTTCTGTTTCGCGGATAACGAAGGCGTCAAGGAGGCGTTTGCGGTAGGTGGCGGCATAGTTAGGCGTTTTGCCCATGCGCTGTGCAACATTCACGGTGGGAGAGGGACCATCTGACGCTGCCATGGCTTCGAGATACTTACGGTCGTTTTTGGATAAGCCTTGCAACTCCGGGATGCACACGGCGTTATCAAGGTCAATACGTGCTTCCTCGATACCTGCCGTAACATCAGCGTCGATGATGGTATCCGAGTCCCGCATGTCTGCGGCATCCCAGATATGGTAGCCAACCAGTTGAATCATATAGGGGTATCCGGCTGTCACATTGGCTGCAGTGCTTAATTGAGCGTCGGTGATGGACATGCCGGAGGCGCGGAATGTTGTGGCGAAAGCATCGCGCACTTCATCAAGAGGAATATCTGTGAGTATGTTCGTTTTCGCGCGACGTAGGAACGTGATGACTTCGTCATTGAACAAATCAGAAATCATCTGTGGGAGACCGGCGAACACGATGGCGATATTGCGTCGTTCCCTGATTTGATGCTGTATGGCAGTGGCGATGGCAATCATGTCGGATCGCTCAGCCGCTTGAGTCTCATCAATGGTGATAAGCAACCCAGCATGGCGCTTCTCAAGCGCATCCAACCGTCCGGCAATGGCACTTCTCAACGTTTCGGGCATACGCTTCGGGGATAGTTCGGCTTCTCTGAGGCCGATGCCCGCTCCAGCAAAAGTCAACGATGGTCGGATAGTGAGGTGGTCAAGGGCCCCTCGCCCGGTTCGTAAGGCATCAACAAGGCGTTCGCATAGTCCGGCAGAGGCCGTTTCTTCGATGACATCCCATCTGCGCGCTTTGGCCCGGTCTCCGAACACAGTGAGCATCACGGTTTTTCCGGTTCCACGAGCGCCGGTGACGAGCATAATGCGCCCTGGGGCACCGACTCCGTTATCGAGACCTTTCTCGAAATCGCGGATAACTTTGCCTCGGCCGATGAGCGGGGGCGGTTCCCCTCCTGCCGTTGGCTTGAATGGGTTTTCCTTTGCCTTCATGTGGACCGCCTCCTCGCTGAATCAACCTAAAATAAAAATTATCAAAAATATCAAAAAAATAAAAATTATCAAAAGCTGGGTTGAGCCGACTGAAGAAAACAGCCGTGGCGACAATGATCCTGCCGCAATCCGCGGTGACAACAACTGACGCGGACCTTCTTGGCAGAATCGTTGTTTGTCCCGCTTCGCCAATCAACGTCGCTCAAGTTCGGTGCGCAGACCGGCTACCGTAGCGGTCAGCTCACGCACTTCCTCGCGCAATAGGTCGATTTCGGGATTGGCTGATGTCGCAATAGCCTCTTGCGCGGCTTCCTTGGCCACTTCCTTCTCCCGAGCGTCCTCGCGCCGATCCGTCTCCAGATTGACCTGATCCACGATCCACGAGGCCAGCGTGGCCGTCACAATACCGATCAACGCGATGCCGGTGAACATCAGCACCACCGCAATGATCTTGCCTTGGAAGGTGACCGGCGAGAAGTCGCCATATCCCACGGTGGTCACGGTCACGAACGCCCACCACAACGCCGTGCCGAAGTCGGTGATCGTGGATCCGGACGCCCCGCGCTCCACGGAATACACGGCCAGCGCGCCCACGTACATGAGCATTCCCACCGCGCCGACCGCGTATACGGTGATGCGCCCGCGCACCGCCATGCCGGAGGTGCGGTTCAGCACGTGCAGCACGGTCAGCAAACGCAACAGTCGCAAGGGCCGGAGCATCGGCAGCGCGATGGTCAGCAGCGTGAACAGGTTGTGCTTGAACCACCGCCAGCGATCGTCGGCCAACCACAGCGAGACCACATAATCGACGACGAACACCACCCAGATCACGTTGATGACGGTTTCACACAGCGCGATATGCGTGCGGGAGAGAATTTCCCACGAATACACCACCAGAAACACCACGGACAGCACCATCAGCGGCCAGTCCGTCCACTTCTTCCACGTCTTCAGTCCCATATTCCGATTGTAGTGGCGCGCCCGCTGCGCCACTGCGGAGCATGACTCCGGACGTCAGTGTTGTATACGTTCGTATACATTTCACGTTGTGTACGAACGTATACAACGGTATCTTTCATCTCGCATTTCCCTTATGACTATCACCACAGTGATATAATCAAGAATATGTAAGGAGAGAGAGAAGGAGCCGGCCAATGGAGACCGCATCGATCGAACTGTGGCATGGCTCTTCGCATGTCATCAAGCATCCTGAATACGGGCTGGTCAAGCCGAACAACGATTATGGCCGCGGATTCTATTGCACGCGCAGCGTCGAGCTGGCCAAGGAATGGGCGTGCGCGGGACTGGATGACGGTTTCGCGAATCGGTACACGTTGACCACGGACGGGCTCCTCTTCCTGGACCTGTCCCAGCCGCCCTACACCATCCTGAACTGGCTGGCCATGCTGGTCGAAAACCGTCGTTTCCAGCCGACCACCGCCGTCGCCGCGCAAGGCATCGAATATCTGAAACAAGTGTTTCTGCCGGATGCCAGTCAGGCTGACGTCATCGTCGGATATCGTGCCGACGATTCGTATTTCTCGTTCGCCCGCGCTTTTGTCAATAACGCGATTTCCATCGACCAACTCGCTGAGGCGATGCGGTTGGGCGAGCTCGGCAAGCAGATCGTACTCGCCAGTCCTCAGGCATTCGCGGCACTGCGGTTCCAAGGCTGCGAAATCGCCCGCGCTTCGACCTACCACGGATTGCGTAACGAGCGCGACCGCACAGCTCGCGAAGCCTACCGCCGCAAAAGTGCAGAAGCCGATCTCGACGGCCTGTTCATGCGCGACATCATCCGCGAGAAAGTGACCAACGATGATCCCCGCCTATGATGAGACATACTTGCCGGACGCCATGGCCAACTTGGCCGGCGCCTTCGATTATGCGCTGAACGATTGCGGGTTGCCGGTCGGCCTATTCATGGACTTCTTCGCCACCTCCGAGGCGGCCGCGCTTTTCGGGCGAGGCACGCCCAAATACGTGTGTGGCATGTCCGGCGAGGAGCTGGTGGCCGAAATCATGCGGCAAACCGGTTGGGCGCGCATTCTCGATATGCCGCCAGCCGCACTGCGCGCCGGCTCAACACCCGAATACTGGGCCGGATGGGTACTCGCATACTGCCAATGGGCCAGGGGAGTGCGGTTCTCGGACATTCTCGATGTGCTGTCGCTCGACGATATCGTGCGACTGCACCCGACTCTGCACGAAGCCGACGAAAGCCGATTCGTCGACGTGTACGACGAGCGGGCCGCCCATAATCGCACCGAGGGCGACTCCCGGCTGCACACGATCCGCGTGCGCGCCGGACTCAGCCAATCCGGGCTGGCCCGCCGCTCCGGCGTTACCCTGCGCTCCATCCAAATGTACGAGCAGCGCCGCAAAGACCTTGGCAAAGCTGCCGTCTCCACCGTGCTCGCTTTGGCCCGCACGCTTGGCTGCCGCATCGAAGATCTGTTGGAGCCGTAAAGACGCGGAGTAGTATCGCGCCGCATCGATTCTGATAACTGAACAACTACTTTTAAGGCCCGGCCGGATGCTCGTTTGGACATCCGGCCGGGCCTTCTGGCTCCACACGGGGTGCCGAGGTATCCGTTCTCCGCTTCGAGGGGCTGATTTGGCCTTCCGTAGAGGTTTACTCCCGTTTCGAGGGGCTGGTGGCCCGCTAGAACACGGGTATAAACGGCTTCGCCCCACCGTCATTCCGCCATTTTGGGGATGCGCTTACTTGAGTACCAGCCCCTCGAAACGGAGATAGATCTCCGGAAAGGGTCAAAACAGCCCCTCGAAACTCAAGATGGCGGTTGCAGGGCGGTTGAGGATCAGTCGAAGAGCGGTTCAAACGCAAATGTGAACAATGCCACATGTGATTGGGCGGGTCGCTGCACGCCGATTTTCGGGGGTGCATGGGAATGGCGGAATATCAATGAAAAACCCTATATCTAGGTTTGTTATGTGACACGCGCCACTACATATAGTGCCTTGATTTCAAATCACACCGCTGTAATATGGCCTTCGCTTCACTGTTCATCAGAACCACATCAAGGGGAGTCGCCATGACCGTCACCGTGTTCACCAAGCCGCATTGCCCGCAGTGCGATGCCACCAAGCGCCAGCTCACCAAGCTGGGTGTGCCGTTTGAAACCGTGGACCTGACGCAGAACCCCTCCACCCTTGAGCAGCTGCAGGCCGCCGGTTTCCAGCAGGCTCCGGTGGTCATCACGCCGGACAACTCCTGGACCGGCTACCGCCCCGACCTGATTCGCGAAGTCGCCCAGCAGGTGGCCGCCGACAACCGCGCCGCCGCCACGGTGTCCGCGTGAGTCTGAGCCAGCCCGAATTCGCGGCCGAAGGCAAGACGATCGGCGCATTGGTCTACTTCTCGTCGGCCTCCGAAAACACCGCACGGTTCGTGGCCGGATGCCGTTTGCAGGACGAAGGCATCAACGTCTACCGCATCCCGTTGCGGGCCGCCGCCCCGGCGCTAAACGTCCGCGAACCGTACGTCATCATGGTGCCCACCTATGGCGGCGGCGTGGTCAAGAAAGCAGTGCCGATTCAGGTCAAACGCTTCCTCAACGATCCAGCCAACCGCGAGTGGATTCGCGGCGTCATCGCCTCAGGCAACACCAATTTCGGTGAGGCCTACTGTGCCGCCGGAGACATCATCGCCGCCAAATGCAAGGTGCCCTACCTCTACCGTTACGAACTCATGGGCACCCCGGAAGACACTGCCGCCGTGCGAAACGGCCTCGTCCGCTTCTTCACCGAACAGTAAATCTTGACCCCCTCGAGGTATTGGCTCCCCTCTCCGAGGGGAGCTGTCAACGAAGTTGACTGAGGGGAGCAACTGTCTGAGTAAACACACTTCTGCCATATTCCAAGGATTTCCAATGACTGACCTCACCGCCACCGGCCTGCCGCTCGACAATACTGCCGACACCGCAGCGGAACAGTACGACCCGGCGCACGATTACCACGCGCTCAACGCGATGCTCAACCTCTATGACGCCGACGGCAAGATCCAGTTCGACAAAGACAAGGCCGCCGAACGCGAATACGTGACAGGGCACGTGGCCACCAACAGCAAGCGGTTCGCCTCCACCGCCGAGCGTCTCGAATACCTGATCAGCAACCAGTACTACAACCCTGCGGTCTTCAACCAGTACTCCGCTGAATTCCTCGACCGCATCTACGAGCACGTGGAATCCGCCGGCTTTGAGTTCGGCACTTTCCTTGGTGCGTTCAAGTTCTACACGTCCTACGCGCTCAAGACGTTCGATGGTCGCCTCTATCTTGAGGACTTCCCGCAGCGTTGCGCCGCTGTGGCCCTGGAGCTCGCCGCCGGCAATGAGCAGCAGGCCATCGAATACGCCGACGAAATGCTTGCCGGCCGCTTCCAGCCCGCCACCCCGACCTTCCTGAACCTCGGCAAGGCCCAGCGTGGCGAACCGGTCAGCTGCTTCCTGGTGCGCATCGAAGACAACATGGAGTCGATTTCGCGCGGCATCAACGCGGCCCTCCAGCTCTCCAAGCGCGGCGGTGGCGTGGCCCTGCTGCTGAGCAACCTGCGCGAGCTCGGCGCCCCGATCAAGCACATCGAGAACCAGTCCAGCGGCGTGATTCCGGTCATGAAGCTGCTGGAGGACTCCTTCTCCTATGCCAACCAGCTCGGCGCACGTCAGGGCGCGGGCGCGGTGTACCTCAACGCCCACCACCCTGATATCCTGCGCTTCCTGGATACCAAGCGAGAGAACGCGGACGAGAAGATCCGCATCAAGTCGCTGGCTCTTGGCGTGGTGATTCCGGACATCACGTTCGAACTGGCCAAACAGAAGGCCCAGATGGCCCTGTTCAGCCCGTACGACGTGGAGCGCGTGTACGGCAAGCCGTTCGCCGACATCTCCGTTACCGAGCATTATGACGAGATGGTGGCCGACGACCGCATCAAGAAGACCTACATCGACGCCCGTAAGTTCTTCACCACCATCGCCGAACTGCAGTTCGAATCCGGCTACCCGTACATCGTGTTCGAGGACACGGTCAACCGCGCGAACCCGATCGAAGGTCGCGTGACCATGTCCAACCTGTGCTCGGAAATCCTGCAGGTTCAGGAGCCGAGCGCATACAACGAGGACCTCACGTATGCGCATGTCGGCCGCGACATCTCCTGCAATCTAGGTTCGCTCAACATCGCTAAGGCGATGGATGGCGGCTTGGGCCACACGGTGGAGACGGCGATCCGCGCACTCACCTCGGTGGCCGAGCACACCAGCATCAACGCGGTGCCTTCGATTCGCCGCGCCAATGAGGAGGGCCACGCCATCGGTCTCGGCCAGATGAACCTGCACGGCTTCCTGGCCCGCGAAGGCATCCAGTACGGTTCTGAAGAGGGCCTCGACTTCACCGACATGTACTTCATGACCGTGGCCTACCACGCCTACCGTGCCTCGCACGCGCTCGCCGTGGAGCATGGCCGCACGTTCGCCAGCTTCGCTACGAGCGACTACGCCAAGCCGGCCGGCCAGGGCAACTACTTCGACAAGTACACCGATGGTCGTCGTTCGCTCACTCCGCGCACCGAACGGGTCCGTGCGCTGTTCGAACAGTACGGCATCGCGATCCCGACTGCGGCCGACTGGGAGGCCCTGCGCGACGCGATTCTGAAGGACGGCATCTACAACCAGAACCTGCAGGCCGTGCCGCCCACCGGCTCGATCTCGTACATCAACCATTCCACGAGCTCGATTCACCCGATCGCCTCCAAGATCGAGATTCGCAAGGAAGGCAAGATCGGGCGCGTGTACTACCCGGCCGCCTACATGACCAACGACAACCTCGGGTACTACAAGGACGCCTACGAGATCGGCTGGAAGGCCATCGTCGACACGTACGCCGAGGCCACCCAGCACGTGGATCAGGGACTGTCGCTGACGCTGTTCTTCCCGGACACCGCCACCACCCGCGACCTCAATAAGGCCCAGATCTACGCCTGGCGCAAGGGCATCAAAACCCTCTACTACATCCGCATCCGCCAGCAAGCCCTGGAAGGCACTGAAGTCCAAGGCTGCGTCTCCTGCATGCTCTGATCGTTCGAGGGAGCGTATACCGCCTTTCTTCGGCACTCGACGTACCTTCGTACGCCTTCGGCCTCAGACGGCGGTCTCCGCACGCATTGAACAACCAGAGAGCCGTTGTTACTCCCCTCACTCGGCTAACGCCGACAGCTCCCCTCAGAGAGGGGAGCTGGCCGCGAAGCGGACTGAGGGGGGGCTCCACCATCTAAGGAACCAACAATGTCACGAACCGTCTATAGAGCACTGCTCCGGCTGACCGCGCCGGAGGAGTTCGAAAACAAATCCAACGACGATAACGACAACGAGTAAAAGGAACACTACTCATGGCACCTATCTCCATTCCGCGCAAACCGCTGAAACTCATCGACCGCGTCTCCGCAATCAACTGGAACCGCCTCGAAGACGAGAAAGACCTTGAGGTCTGGGACCGCCTGACCGGCAACTTCTGGCTGCCCGAAAAAGTTCCCGTCTCCAACGACATCCCCAGCTGGCAGAAGATGACCGAGGACGAGCACACGCTCACCATGCGCGTCTTCACCGGCCTGACCCTGCTTGACACCATCCAGGGTACGGTCGGCGCCGTCTCCCTGATTCCGGACGCGCTCACCCCGCACGAGGAGGCCGTGTACACCAACATCGCCTTCATGGAATCCGTGCACGCCAAAAGCTACTCGTCCATCTTCTCCACCCTGTGCTCCACCGAACAGATCGACGCGGCCTTCGACTGGAGCGAGAACAACGAGTTCCTGCAGAAAAAGGCGGAAATCGTGCTCGACTACTACGAGGGCGACAACCCGTACAAGCGCAAGGTGGCCTCCACCCTGCTCGAATCGTTCCTCTTCTACTCCGGCTTCTATCTGCCGATGTACTTCTCCGCGCACGCCAAGCTGACGAACACCGCCGACGTGATTCGTCTGATCATCCGCGATGAGGCCGTCCACGGCTACTACATCGGCTACAAGTACCAGAAGGGCATCGCCCAGCTGAGCGATGCCGAGCGTCTGGATCTGCAGGACTACACGTACGACCTGCTCAACGAGCTGTACGACAACGAAGTGGAGTACACCCAGTCGCTGTACGACCGCGTGGGCCTGACCGATGACGTCGAGAAGTTCCTGCGGTACAACGGTAACAAGGCGCTGATGAACCTCGGCTACCCGGCTTTGTTCCCGGCTGAGATTTGCGATGTGAACCCCGCGATCCTGGCCGCCCTGAGCCCGAACGCCGACGAAAACCACGACTTCTTCTCCGGCTCCGGCTCCTCCTACGTGATGGGCAAAGCCGAAGAAACCGATGACGACGACTGGGACTTCTAAGGGTTTCGCGGTCCGCGAACCCGCAGCGCCGCCGCGTTCGTGCGGCGGCGCTACGCTGGAGATATGGAACAGGAGCCGTTGGTCAGCATCATCATCCCGGTATATAAGGTCGAGAAATTCCTCGACGAATGCGTGGCGTCCGTTGCTGCGCAGACGTACGCCAATCTGGAGATTCTGCTGGTCGACGACGGCTCGCCCGACAATTGCCCGGCCATGTGCGACGCCTGGGCCGCCCGCGACCCGCGCATACGCGTGATTCACAAGCCCAACGGCGGCCTGTCCGACGCCCGCAACTCCGGTATCGCTGAGGCTATCGGCGCGTACATATACTTCGCCGATTCCGACGACACCGTGGCACCCACGTTGGTGGAGGACTGCCTGAACGCCATGCGCGAGTATGACGCCGACCTCGTGATGTTCCAGTTCGACACCATCTCCGAGAACAACAAGCCGCTGCTGTCCAACTATCGCCACAACGACTTCACCGAGGTGCAGGTCCTGACCCCGGTCGAGGTCATCAAAAAGCAAGTCAAGGCTGAGATTGACGGCTATTTCTGGGCCTTCCTGGCACCCGCCTCCACCTATCAGGGCACCGGATTCTCCTTCCCGGTGGGTCGCAAAATCGAGGATCTCTCCCGTATCTGCAACGTGATCGGCGAGGCCACGCGCGTGGTCCGTCTGCCCAAGGCGCTGTACCACTACCGCATGCGCGAGGGGTCGATTACCGCCAGCTGGGATCCGCAGCTCACCCGCGACTGGACCCGCGCCGCCGACGACCGCGAGGAATACATCGTCCACCGATTCCCCGAGCTCAAGGGCTTCATGACGCTGCAACAGCTGAATTTTTTTTGCCAACCTCGATTACGAGACCATGCGCCAGTCGCTGATCGCCGGGCTCAAGATCGATCCCGAGGACGCCGACGCGCTTCGTCGCCGCATCGAGGGCCTGACCAAGTCCGCCGATGAGGGCGATGAGCCCGTACCGGAAACGTTGCGTGAGTTGCTCGGACTGCTCAAGCTGGGCATCGCCAAGGTGGCCGATGGCACGTTCGGTAAGGCCGATGGCACGTTCGGTAAGGCCGATGGCACGTTCGGTAAGGCCGATGGCACGTTCGGTAAGGCCGATGGCAGCAGTACTGATGGCGATGCCGAGAACGATGACGTAACGCTGGCCGACCGTTTCCGCGACATGCGCGAGGACTGGCGCCAGCTGCGCATCCAGCGCATCGAAGACGCCGAGGAGCGCAAGGCCGAGCGCAAAGCCGCCCGCAACGGCGTCACCTTCGAGTCTGTGTCGCATTAGTCGGCGACTGATGGAATCCATCAGTCCGGGAAGAGCAGACCTGCTCTACGTCGGGCGTGCCGGTTCGCACGTTCGAGAAACAGGCGTGTCATGGGCCGAACCACACAACACCCCCAGAAACGCCCATAAAGTTAACTACATTTCAGACACGCCACTTGCCTTGGTCCACGGTCCGTGTATAGTAGTTCTCGGCTCAACGAAGAGAACCTTCACTGAACCGGAAAAAAGTAAACGCTGAAGCTTGCAGTTTCCGAAAGCAAAGTTGTACGTCGGTGGCGAGGGCGGAAGCGCAGTAAAGAACAAATCCCTTTACAACGGATCGTGAGGCACGTACCTGCCTCTGAAAGGATTAGTAATTATGGCAGAAGTCGTTTTCGACCACGTCACTCGTATCTACCCGGGCAACGATAAGCCCTCCGTGGATGATCTGAATCTTGATATCAAGGATGGCGAGTTCCTCGTCCTCGTTGGCCCTTCTGGCTGTGGTAAGTCTACGACCCTTCGTATGCTCGCCGGCCTGGAAGAGGTCAACAAGGGCCGCATCCTCATTGGTGGCAAGGATGTCACCACGATGCAGCCGAAGGACCGCGACATCGCAATGGTGTTCCAGAACTACGCTCTGTATCCGCACATGACCGTCGCCGACAACATGGGCTTCGCCCTGAAGATCGCCGGCACCCCGAAGGAAGAGATTCGCAAGCGCGTCGAGAAGGCCGCTGAGATCCTGGATCTGACCGAGTACCTCGACCGCAAGCCGAAGGCTCTGTCCGGTGGTCAGCGTCAGCGTGTGGCCATGGGTCGTGCAATCGTCCGTGAGCCGAAGGTCTTCCTCATGGATGAGCCGCTGTCCAACCTCGACGCCAAGCTCCGTGTCCAGACCCGTACCCAGATCGCTGCTCTGCAGCGCCAGCTGGGTGTCACCACCCTGTACGTGACCCACGATCAGACCGAGGCCCTGACGATGGGCGATCGCATCGCCGTCATCAAGCTCGGTATCCTGCAGCAGGTCGGCGCCCCGACCGAGCTGTACGATCGCCCGGCCAACGTCTTCGTCGCCGGCTTCATCGGCTCCCCGTCGATGAACCTGAACACCCACCCGGTGGTCAACGGCAAGGCGAAGATCGGTGAGGACACCGTGGACCTGCCGGCTGAGGCCGTCAACAAGCTCACCGCCGAAGACAACGGCCAGATCGTGGTCGGCTTCCGTCCTGAGGACGCTGGCCTGGCCCCGGCTGACGACCCGAACGCCTTCTCCCTGAAGGTCGTCAACGTCGAGGATCTGGGCTCCGATGGCTACATCTACGGCAACATCATCACCGATGGCTCCGCCGCTGAGGCTTCCCAGGTCATGTCCGACCAGAACAAGCTCACCACGATTCGTGTGAATCCGCGTGCGCTGCCGAAGGTTGGCGCGACCGTCAAGATCAAGATCGACCCGGCCAAGATGCACCTGTTCGCTCCGTCGACTGAGCTGCGTCTGAACTAATAGATACTTGGCGAGGTCTAATCGCTTCGTCAACCATTAAACGAGGTTATTCTCTTCCTCTCTTATGACCTCGTTGGAAAAGCCCTGCATAGCTGCGGGGCTTTTCTTTTTGCCTAGAAAACGTACGCTAACCGGCCCCCGCAAATGAACGTTTTTTGTTCTTTTGTCCCCAATTGTATGATTGTATGCAGTAACCTCCCGAAAAGGAGATTGCGAATCTATGAGGGGAAACAATGGGCTCGAAATTGAAGTTCGTCCGTTGCGGGTTTAACGGAGGAACAGAAAGGAATCTGGACGGCAGCGCCATGCCTTGAAGCGTTGCCTTGCTTCGGTTATTGCTGTTTCCTTGTCCATCGTGTGCATGGTGCCTGCAGCATAGATAAGGGGCTGCGGACATTTTCTTGGAGATAATCACGCAGCCATTCCTTGGCTTTGACGGTATTGTACCGGGCTCATCCAACCAAGCGACTGTTTGATGCGCTCGTGGTTGTACCAGCGTATGTACTCATCGACCAAGGCGAGCACCTCGTTGCGGGTGTGTTCCTCCCACTTCTCGGGGTAGACCGCCTCGGTCTTCATCCTGCCGAAGAATCCCTCCGCGGCCGCGTTGTCCGGCGAACAGCCCTTCGCGCTCATGGAGCGCGTCAGCCCGAAGCGTTCCATGAGCCCGAGCCATCCGGGCCACCGGCAGTGGCATCCACGGTCGGAATGCACCAGGGGACGCGCGTTCCCCGGCAGCGTCGAGGCCGCTTTCTCCGGCATCCGGTTGGCCAGCTCCGCGTTGGGGCTGAAGCCGGCGGTGTATGCGACGATCTTGCCATCGAAGCAGTCGACCGGCGGCGAAAGGCACGCCCTTCCCGTCCCTGGCCTTGATCTCGCTGATGTCCGTCAGCCACTTCTCGTTCGGACGCTCGGCCGTGAAGTCCCGGTCGACGAGATTGGCGGGAGCCGGCGTCGTCTCGCCCTCGTAGGAACCATACCTGCGTCGCTTGGGCACGTGCGCCACGAGCCCTTCCTCCGCCATGATCCTGCGGACCACCTTCTCCGATACGCCGGTCTTGAGCACCGCCTTGATCCTGCGGTACCCGTACCTGCCCTTGGAATCGGCGAACGCCCCGGCCACCTCCGTCCCGAGTCCGGCGTACTTGTCAACGCCGAGCCGGGCGTGGTGGCAGTAGGTGGCCGCTGGGCGCGATGCCGGGCAGGCATGTCATCGAGCCGGGCGAATACGCCGGCCTCAACCGGTCGATCAACAGGGTCTTCTCCCTGTTCGACAGGCGCCGCAGGTCGGCGCCGGGGTCTTTTTCTGCGAGCCTCCACCACCTCCCGCATCAACGCGTTCTCCGGCTCCGGTTCCTCGACCCTGCGGCGCAAAGCCTCCGCGTCATCATCATCGGCTGCGGATGGCCGGCGGCGGGAGTCCGCGGGCTTATTGCCCTGCGCGGAGTTCCTGTTTTTGGGCTGCAACGCGGCCATGCCGCCCTTGCGGTACGCCCTGACCCAGCCATGCACCGCGCCGACGCCCGCGCCGAGCTGTTTGGCGGCCTGCTTCTGCTGCATGCCGCCCAGCACCAGCTCGACTGCCCTTCGCCTGGTCTCCAGTGGGATGATGGGTTTGGCCATATGGCCAGCATACCGGGAATCCATCGCCAGCCAACGCTCCAGACACTGCCTGGTCGGATAACCCAGATGCTCCACCACCTGGGCCGTCGTCATCGGCGTGGTGAAATACAACTCCACCGCACGCTCTCGTTCCTCAAGACCGGACATACGAAAATCTTTCCGTTCGGTCTCCAAGAAAACGTCCGCAGCCCCTTATCGATGCTTTTTGCTGGTGCTTGCGATACAAAATTAAAGATGGCTTGATTTCTTCTGATCTCATTCATGTGGGGGATTACCCGACTTTTTGTTTATTCGTATGCGAGAATAACGCGCCGAATATGTGGCTGGGAAGCGCACTTCCCAAGCACCACGTAAAATCGAACACATGGAGTTGAACGAATTGCCCCAGATGGATCCGCGTGCGCTGAAGGCCACGTCTGTCAAAGCCGAAGACGAACACGCCAATTCAGCCGAACCGCAAGCACTGAAAATCACCGCCGCCAGCTCGAACCCAAAGATGTTCACGCTGCCCTGGCACAAGCCCTTGGCGACCTGGCCTAAGGACCTGCTGGCCAACCTGCCGCGAGGCATCTCCCGCCACGTCGTGCGATTCGTGCACGTGGGCGACGAGGTGTACGCCATGAAGGAGATCACGCGCCAGGTGGCCGAGCGAGAGTACGAGATCCTGCGTCGACTGCAGAAGCTCGAACTGCCAACTGTGACCCCGATCGCCGTGGTCATCGGCCGTCATACCCGTGAAGGGGAGCCGCTGGAGGCGATTCTGGTCACCCGGCACTTGAAGTTCTCGCTGCCGTACCGTGCGTTGTTCGCCCGCAACCTGCGCCCGGACACCGCCGAACGACTGATTGACGCCCTCGCCGTGCTGCTGGTGCGCCTGCACCTGGCCGGCTTCTACTGGGGCGATGTGTCCCTGTCGAACGTCCTGTTCCTGCGCGACGCCGACGCTTTCTCCGCCTTCCTGGTGGACGCCGAGACCGGTGACCTGCAAGCCCAGCTCACCGACGGCCAGCGCGAATACGATATCGACTTGGCCCGCACCAACATCATCGGCGAACTTATGGATTTGGCGTCCGGCAAGCTACTGCCCGGCGACGTGGATGAGATCGAGGTGGGCAACCGCCTAGTCGACCGCTACCACTCGCTGTGGAGCGCCCTGACCGACACCGACAAGTTCAACCCGGACGAAATGTGGAAGATCGAGCAGCGCGTCAACAAGCTCAACGAGCTGGGCTTCGACGTGGACGAGCTGGAAATGAAGACCGCCGAGGACGGCAAGCGTGTGCTGGTCCGCCCGCGCGTGGTGGACGCCGGCTACGCCAACCGCAAGCTGCTGCGCCTCACCGGCCTTGACGTGCAGGAGAACCAGGCCCGTCGTCTGCTCAACGACCTTGACGCCTACCGTGCCTCCACGTGGCGTGAGGGCGAGGATCTGGAAATCGTGGCCACCGACTGGATGCGTGAGGTGTTCGAGCCGACCGTGCGTATGATTCCGCGCGAATATCGCTCCCAGATCGAGCCTGCTCAGTTCTTCCATGAGGTGCTTGACCATCGCTGGTTCCTGGCGGAGAAGGCCGGCCACGACGTGCCGATGGGCGAGGCCGTGACCAGCTACATCGACAACGCTCTGCCGAGCTACAGCCTTGACTCCAAGGCACTCGCCGAACTTAACGAAGAGGCCGATTCCGGCGTCATTGACGACGAATCCACCTACAGCGACCCGGACGACGACGGCTACAACCCCGATGACGATCCGGATGCGGCAGTGTGGAGTCATTAAGCGGACAATCCGGTGGACTGTCTGTAGGTGAGCCCATCACACAAAGAAGCCCCTCAAATAGAGGGGCTTCCGTGTATGTACAACCTATTACGGCCTCAAGCGACAATCACTCCGCCGCAGCCTTGCGCCGTGCGTTGGACACCGCGTACAGGCTGATACCCGCCGCCACTGAAGCGTTCAGCGACTCAACAGACGAGCTGATCGGGATGCCGGCAATCGCGTCACAGGTTTCGCGCACCAGTCGGCCCAAACCGCTGCCTTCCGAACCGAGCACTACAACGAGCGGATCGGATTCAAAGCCAGTCTCGCCGACGAGCTTATCGCCGCCACCGTCAAGGCCGACAACGTAGTATCCACGCTCCTTCAAGCCCTCAAGTGCCTTAGTCAGGTTCACCACGCGCGCCACCGGCATATGCGCGGCCGCACCGGCAGACACCTTCCAAGCGGCGGCGTTCACTGAAGCGGAACGGCGTTCCGGCAGAATCACACCATTGGCACCGAATGCGGCCGCCGAACGAATCACGGCACCCAGGTTCTGCGGATCGGTCACGCCGTCCAATGCGATAAACAGCGGTCGCGCAGCAATACGGGCGGCCGCCGAATTCGCGGCCTCCATTGCCTTGGCCTTCTTCTCAGCACGATCGGCCAGCTCGTTCAGCGAGGAGTACTGGAACGGATCGACCTTCAGAATCACGCCCTGATGGTTGCCAGAGCGGGCGATACGATCCATCTCCAGACGATCGGCCTCCAGCATGTGCAGGCCGTTCATACCAGCGATTTTCACGATTTCGCGAGTACGATCGTCATGTTCAATACGAGACATGATGTACAGCGTGGAAGAAGGTACGCCTACGCGCAGTGCTTCCAGCACGGAATTACGGCCGTACACCAGATCCGAAGTATCCGCCGAAGCGAACTTGTCCACTCGACGGCGGGCTGCCAGACGCGGGTCGGCCATCTGCCGACGTTCGGCCGCTTTCTTGGCCTTGTACGCCTTGTGATAGACGCGGTCCTCGGCCTTGGGAGTGGGGCCGTAGCCCTTCAGTTTGTTGCGATGCTTGCCACCCGACCCCTTGGTCGGTCCTTTTTTGATAGCCATAGGTGCTATTGTCCCAGCACCCCGCGCCAAAACGCGGCTATTCCGCCGTCGGTAGCCGGTAAGGTATTGAGAGTGAAGAAGCAGCGTATGATATTCGGACTGTCCCTGCTGTATTGGGGATTATGGTTGGCGATTCTGATTCTGTGGATGGGTCGCTTCGTGACCTCATTCTTGTCGATATATTTGGTTTCCGCGCTGCGCCTCGATGAGGGTGTGGTGGGCACAGTCGTGGCCATGTACGGCTTCGGCGCAATCATCGGCTGCCTGTTCGGCGGTACCTTGTCCGACAGATTCGGCCGCCAATCCATGATTATCATCGGCGAAATCGGCGCAGCGGCTGCCCTGCTGGTCGTTTCCGTACTCACTGATCCTGTGTCTTTAGGCGCGGCTCTGTTCGTCTATGGTGCGTTCGCCTCGCTGCCCAGCCCGGCCATCGCCGCGTATATCGCGGATGTGGTGCCTGCCGAACGTCAGCAACGTGCATACGTACTGCAATCGTGGGCGATTAATTTTGGGTACGCGATTGGACCGATTGTGGCCAACCAGCTGGTCAAGATCTCGTATTCGCTGATGTTCTACGTTGAAGCGGCGGTGATGATAGCCGTCACGATATTGCTGATTGCGTTCTTCCGCGAGGTGCGGCATTTGGGGATTACTGTATCGGTGCCAAGTGCGGTGCGCCATGAAGACGAATGCAGTGTTACCCATGCGGAATTCGCCGGCATTGAGAGGCCGAATCACTCGGATGCCGCACCGGCTGCCAGTGTCAAGGGCGCCATGTCTCGCCATTGGCCGCGCGGGGTCCCCCACCCCATCACCA
>OBUU01000484.1_pt1 | contig 18384 bp, 17 predicted proteins | sample 1475981 | NCBI WGS metagenome assembly OBUU01 (sample SAMEA2579966, study PRJEB22360) | human gut metagenome | biome: human gut; feature: human-associated habitat; material: faeces | place: Denmark | collected 2008/2010 | reverse complement strand
GTGTGGTACAGGCGATAGCCGGATGACGATCGGCGGGGAATCATCCCCACGCCTTCCCCGCGAAAGTCCCATCAGGTGACGCGCAAACGGGACTTTCGCCGGATGAACACATATGAACACAGGTAAACACAAGCGCAAGAACACCAATGAACGCGAACGCGGGTTCAGGTCACAACTATAGCCATGAAACCCGCGGTGAAGTAGACTAGGCCACATGAGAGAGCAAGAACAGAAGGGGCTGCCTGACAGCCAGCGGCAAATCCGTTTCGACGGCATCGACGGCCTGCGTGCCGTGGCGATACTCGGCGTGGTCGCATTCCACACCCGCCCATCGCTGCTTGAGGGTGGTTTCATCGGTGTCACCATGTTCTTCGTGATCACCGGCTTCCTAGCGACTCGTTCGGTGATTCGCGCAGTGGACAGCCATGGCACGTTCCAGTATGGAAGGTATCTGGGGCGCCGGATCAAGAGGCTGTGGCCGGCAACACTGGCCACAATCGCCCTGACCGCTCCGTTCGCATGGCTGTTCGCCCCGAGCCTTCTCGACAAGGTGCGCACCGACGCGCTTCCAGGCGCGCTGTTCGCCAGCAACTGGGTGAACATCTTCCGCAAACTTCCCTATTTCGCGGCGGCCGGACTCCCCTCCCCTCTGACGCACCTGTGGTTCCTTGCGCTGGTCATGCAGTTCTATCTCGTATGGCCGCTGCTGATCATGGCGATCGGCCGTCTCGTTCGCGCCAAATGGGCTCGGACCGTCGTGATGGTGATAATCGTGCTTGCGTCGAGCGCGGCGATGTGGCTGCTGTTCGATCCCGACGACACGTCGCGCGTGTATTACGGTACGGATACGAGGCTCGCGGAGCTGGCGATGGGGGCGATGCTGGCGATGCTGATGCAGCGTGCCGACCGGACCGCTGACGATCGCAAACAGAGAGACGACGGTCGCGGCGCGTCCGCTATCATCCTGGACGTGTTCGGCTGGCTGTCGTTGCTGGCCCTATGCGCCGGTTTCTGGTTCATGAACGGCTATGACGACACGATGTATCACGGCGGGTACCTTGGCGCCTTGGCCCTCGCCGGCGCCATCAGAGGAGTGAGCCTGCCGCGTGTGCTCGGCTGCGCTCCGCTGCGTTACCTAGGGTCACGCTCGTATTCGCTGTATCTCATGCATTACCCGCTGCTGCAGTTCATGAATCCCGCCACCCGCACCGAAGCACTGCCGTGGTGGGGATGGCTGATTGAGGCGGCCGTGATATGGACGGCGACGGAGGCGTTCTACCAGCTGGTCGAGGCCTCTCGCATGTACGAGCCGACGCCGCGCAGCAGGCATGCGAGGGCATCGGTGGTGCCGAGCGGACGGCTGAGGCCGGGGTCATGGGTGATGGCGGCTCTCGGCATCGTCACCGTGGCCGCGCTCACTTGGGCGCCGGTGAATTGGGAGCAGATCGCCCACGACCGCATGATCCAACTCCGGCCCGAACTCGCCGAGCCGGCGAAGCCTCTCGCCCTGCCCAAGCCGAAGAGCATCGAAAAGCCCTCGGACGACGGTACGACGAGTAACAATGCCACGACGAATCAGACGAATGACGACGGCTCCGAGCGGAACGGAGACAGCGCAAAGCCGGCGTCTCCATCTGTCGCGCCCATTGCGGAGAAGGTGCCCGACAACCTGGATGCTTCGAAATACCACTATGACCCCAATACAGGAAGCTGCAACGCCGACATCATGATGATCGGCGATTCCGTCACCTCCGGCACGAAGGATGCGATCCAGGCGGCGTTTCCGAACGGATACATCAATGGCAAGCCGAACCGTCAGATGCCTCAGGCCGTCAGCGTGTTCCAACAGGCGACCACTGCCGGGCACAGCGGCAGCGTCATCATTTACGGGCTCGGAACGAACGGCATCATCCGCAACGAACAGGTGGTCCAGCAGCTGATCGACCTTGCGGGCGGCAAGCCGGTGTATTTCGTGACGATCCGTATGCCCTATCCGAACCAGGAGAAGAACAACAACTCGATGATGCGTGCCGCAGCCAGCCACAACGGCAATGTGGGCATCATCGACTGGTACAAGTACAGCGAGGGCCACGGCGAATACCTGTACGACGACGGCATCCATCCCAACATGACCGGCGCTTATGCGTATGCGACGATGCTGCGGCAGGCGGTGTGCGGCCAGTGACGATGAACGCGGCCGATGGCCGGTCGAACCCGTGAGAACAGGACCGGAATACACGAACGCCCCGGGCGCAATGCCACGGGGCGTTCGTGTGTATGTATGTCCTTACGCTGTAAATTACAGGTGGTGGATCCAGATCAGCGAGCGTAGAACTCGACGACGTACTGGATGTTGACCTGAACCGGGATCTCCTCGACTTCAGGCTTGCGGGTCAGGGTGGCCTTCAGGGAAGCCAGGTTCACGTCGAGGTAGCCGGGGACGGGCGGCAGCACATCGCGGTGCACGCCTTCGGCGGCGATCTGGAACGGAACCATGGTCTGGCTCTTGGCCCTCACCTGGATGGTCTGGCCGGGCTTGACACGGTAGGACGGACGATCCACGATGTTGCCGTCGACGAGGATGTGACGGTGCACCACGAACTGACGGGCCTGAGCAGTGGTACGGGCGATGCCGGCACGCAGCACGAGGTTGTCAAGACGGACTTCGAGATCGGTGAGCATCGCGTTACCGGTCTGGCCGGCGGTGCGGGTCGCCTTCTCGTAAGCGGAGCGAAGCTGCTTCTCGGAGACGCCGTACTGGGCGCGCAGGCGCTGCTTCTCGCGCAGACGAACCGCGTAATCGGATTCGGTGCGACGACGGGTGCGGCCGTGCTCACCGGGAGCGTACGGGCGCTTTTCGAAGATGCGCTGAGCCTTGGGGGTCAGTGCGATGCCGAGGGCGCGGGAAAGGCGCACCTGACGGCGAGAACGCTGAACGTTGGTCATTCTTGTTCCTTTATTCTGTCGTTATCTGAACGGAACGCGAGGCTGTCCCCGCGCTGAGTCGGCCTCCCCAGTGCTTCGTCGTGACGTGCACGAACGGCGGAAAACCGCCGCCGACCCACTGATGGGCTAAGACTCCAGATAGCATCCGCCTTATGGCAGACACAATCGTTTATAATCGCATACCCTATGGACGACCCTGCGTGTCAGGCTCCGCCGGCCGGGGTGAGCCGCCCCGCATCCATGGCATACACGCGGTCGGCGTATGGCAACGTGTCGCCGTCATGGGTCACGATAAGCACCGCCGCCGTCTCATCGGCGACGTTGCGCAGCAGACGCATGACCATCGTGGTGCTCGTCGCGTCGAGATCGCCGGTCGGCTCGTCGAGGATCAGCAGCTTCGGCCCGTTCATGAGCGCCCGGGCGATGGAGACGCGGCGCATCTCGCCACCCGACAGCTCCTTGGGATAGCTGTCGGACAGGTCAGCCACGCCGAGTCGATCCAGCAGCATCGTCGCCCGTCGCTCCAGGGCGTCGGGCTCGTGCTCCGCCGTGAGATCATCGTCGATGACGTCGGGCATGTCGGCATCGTCCTGCTCACGTGCGGAATCGGCCGCGCCGGCGGCCATCGGCTTCGCCGGGCGCCGCAACATCATCCGGCACCACCGTTTTCTTCGCCGGGTCAAACAGCACGGCCGGAAGAATGACGTTGTCGAGCACGGTGAGGTTGCCGAGCAGCGTCTGTCCCTGCGTGACGAACCCGAGCGTCGCGTTGCGCAGCTGCGAGAGCTCCTTGTCCGACAGCTTGGAGACGTTTCGGCCGTCGATCTCGACGGTGCCGGACGTCGGCTTGAGCAGGCCAGCGATCAGATTGAGCAGCGTGCTTTTGCCGTTGCCGGAACGTCCGATGATGGCGACCAGTTCGCCCTGGTCCATGGAGAAGCTCACGTGGTCGACGGCGGCGAAACGCGCGCCGCGCCGGGTGAATTCACGGGTCAGATCATTGATCTCAAGCATCGCCATGATGAATCACTCCCCCTCGCGCAACGTGAGATAGGTTTCGGGCGCGGACAGCTTGACCGCGGTGACGATTGACGCCAGCAGTCCGGTCGCGACGGCGAACACGAGGCTTATGGCGACGAGCGCGACGACCTTGAGCGCGTCGGTCTGCAGGTATGGCAGCTGCAGCTGCCTGCTGATCAGCGTGTTGAACGGGAACACCGCCAGAGACGCGCCCGCGATGCCGATGACGCCACCGACCAGTCCGATCAGCGCCGATTCCTTGACGATGAGCGCAATCAGCGTGCCGCGCGTGGCGCCCATGATGCGGTAGGCCGCGAATTCCTTCTTCCGCTCGTTCATCGCGGATGCGAACACTGCCAGCAGCACGATGAGGCCCATGATCCAGAACACTGCGACGAACAGCGTGACGTACCCGACCAGCGCGTCGAGGTTGGTCTTGGTAGTGGCTGTCACGCCGCCCGGATACACGAATCCGAGCCCTTCGAGACCGGACTCCTTGGTGATGTTGAGCGAGACCTGCTTGGCGTCATACCCGTCCTTGACCTTGATGAGGATCGCGGAGACCGCCTTGTCGGCGTATTCGGCGGGGATGGCCGTGTGTCCCACCGACGACGAGTACGAGACGATCGAGGGGATGGTGGACATATTGACGAACACCGAATTGTCCAGGCTGGTGCCGGTCGAGCCGAGCTGGGCGGCGACCGGGAACTCATGCCCGTACAGCTTGATCGTGTTGTTGCCGGATACGCTGATGTTCGAGCCGGCTACGACTTCTCCGTCTTTCAGCGTCCCGTCGAACTGCGATGTGATCCAGGGGGTGATGACGAAGTCGGTCGCGGGGTTGAAGCCTATGATCTGCACCTTCTCGTCGCAGCATGCGGCCGCGAGCGATGATATGTACGTCTGGGCCGTGACTTGGGAGATGCCATCGGCCTTGGAGACCAGGTTCTCGATGTCGTTGGTGAAATAGAACGTGTTGGATCCGCCGTTGGTGAGCAGGGCCTCGGCTTTGGCGCCGGTATCCTGCGGCACCACCATGAGGTCGGCTCCCATGCGTTCCTGCATGCTGCGCAATCCGTTGCGCAGGTTCATGGACAGCAGCGAGCCGCCGAAGAACGCGAGCGTCAGCATCATGACGACGATGACGAGCGCAGCCGTGCGAAACGGCTTGCGCTTCAGGTTCTCCAGCGGCAGTCGTTTGAGGGTGATTCGTGTGATCATCGCTTGACGGGCTTGGAGTCAAGGTAGATGGCGACGACGGCGAACAGCAGTGCCAGAATGCCGATCACGATGAGCGTCGGCCTGGTGACCATATGGCAATGCATCATGGCGCCCTTGCACACGCCGATCAGCACCGTCGGCACGGCCAGCGACAGCAGTGCGTTCAAAGCGACGGCGATATTGAGACCTGTACGTATCTTCGGGCTGCAGAACAAAGCGATGATACCAAGCAGGGCGATGACCACGCCGATGCCAAGCTCCGCCTGCGCGGTGTAATGGCACGCCATGGGCATATTATCCTTGACCTCGCACACATGGGCGAATGCCTGCGGGGCGACGGCGATAAGCACGCCGAACACGATGGCCGGCAGCGATGCGAATAGTCTACGGAACATTGTTGTCTCCTCTCGGTTGAAGATGGACATCGATGATTATGTCAACCGTTTCCGGGAAACACAAGCCTTGACTTTTCAACGCTTTTCATATATGCGCCGGTCATCCGCCGGTAAGGTCCCACCACCATCCTCCCGCTGGCGGGAGGTGGCGCGAAGCCGCCGGTGGGTGGTTACCTCAGAGCTTCTCCAGCGGCGCCACGCGCAGCATCAGCCGCTTGACGCCCGACGAGCCGAAATCGACCGTGATTACGGAGTTACGGCCCTTGTCCTGCGTGTCGACGACGGTGCCCAGCCCGTACTGGTCATGCGTGACCTTGTCACCGGCATGGAAGTCGGCGATGTTGAGGTTGTTGTCCTTGCTGAGCGACGAGGCCGGTTTGGCCGACGAGAGGGATGACTTGGGAGCGGTGCGGCGCGTCGTGACCTTGCCGCCACGCGACAATCCCGTGGATGAGCCGAACCGGCTGCCCGACCCGTACTGCTGTCCGGAGCCCTGACGGCCGGAACCGCCGTGGCGCGAAGATGAGCCGAATCCCCTGGCCCCGCCATATGACGAGCCCGATCCGCCGCGCGAACCGGAGCCGAACGACGAGGAACCACCGTACGAGGAACGTCCACGAGAGCCGTATGACGAGGAACCACCGTACGAGGACGATCTGCCGTATGTGGTGCCGCCGAAGTCGTCATCGTCCCATCCGCCGAACTCGTCGTCGAAGCCGCGGCGTGACCAGCCGGAGCGCATGCCCTCCATGCCAGTTTCGCGCCGTTTCCAGTCGATGAGCCGGTCGGGGATCTCATCGAGGAACTGGCTGGGCATCATCTCGTTGGCCTGCCCCCACTGCGCGCGCACGGCGGCACGGGTGACGTACAAACGACGCTTGGCACGCGTGATGCCCACATATGCCAGACGACGCTCCTCGGAAAGCTCGTCGGCGTCCTCCATCGCCCGCGAGTGCGGGAACGTGCCCTGCTCCATGCCGGTGAGGAACACGACGGGGTATTCCAGGCCCTTGGCGGTGTGCAGAGTCATCAGCGTGACCTTGCCGGAGTCCTCGCCCTCGGAGGGCAGCTGGTCGGAGTCCGCCACCAGCGCCGTGGTCTCCAGGAATCCCGCGAGCGTGGCGTCCGGCGTGTTCTGCTCGAATTCGGCGGCGACGGACTGCAACTGGGACAGGTTCTCCACGCGGGAGGCATCCTGTGGATCCTCGGACCGCTGCAGTTCTTCGAGCAGACCGGACTGCGAGAGCACCTCCCCCACCACTTCGGACGGCTTGCCGTCATGTTCGGCCGCGAACGCGCTCAGGGAGCGCATCAGGTCCCTGAATGCGGCGAGCTGCTTGCCGGTGCGGGTGGGCACGCCGTCGATCTGGTCAAGATGGTCAATGCCGTCCCAGAACGTGGTCGCATGAGCATCGGCATATGAAACGATGATCGATTCGGCACGAGGTCCGAGACCGCGCTTGGGCACGTTGAGGATGCGCCGCATGTTGACGTTGTCGGCCGGATTGACGATGGCCTGCAGATACGCGATGGCGTCCTTGACCTCCCGCCGCTCGTAGAACCGCGTGCCGCCGACCAGCTGATACGGCAGTCCGGCATGCACGAGCGCGCCTTCAAGCGCACGCGACTGCGCGTTGGCACGGTACATGATGGCCATGTCCGAATACGGCGTGCCCTCCTCGGCGCGGACGCGAGCGATCTCCCCCGCTATCCACGCGGCCTCCTGCTCGGCGTTGTCCGCGGCATAGCCGACGATCGGGTCCCCGCTGCCCAATGCGGTCCACAGCTTCTTGGGCTTGCGACCCTGGTTGTTGGCGATGACCGCGTTGGCCGCGTCGAGGATGGTCTGCGTGGAACGGTAGTTCTGTTCGAGCATGATGGTCTTCGCGTTGGGGAAATCCTGCTCGAAATCCTGGATGTTGCGGATGTCCGCGCCGCGGAACGCATAGATCGACTGGTCGGAGTCACCGACGACGGTGATCCATGCCGGGCCGGCCCGCCCCGCCGAGGGGGCGTCCGGCACGACCTGCCCGGCCGCGTCCACGCCCGCCAGCTCGCGGATCAGCTCGTATTGGGCATGGTTCGTGTCCTGGTATTCGTCGACGAGGATATAACGGAACTTATGACGGTAATAGTCGGCCACCTGCGGTTGGGCGCGCAGCAGTTCGACCGTCCGGCCGATCAGATCGTCGAAGTCGACGGCGTTCGCCATGGCCAGACGATGCTGGTATTCGGCGTAGATGACGGAATACAGCACCTCGATGTCGCCGAAATTGCCGATCTGATAACCGCGCTGGCCGGGCCGGTAGTCGGGCGCGTAGCGCTTGAGCTGCTCCTGCCAGCCGATCAGTGAGTTCTTGTAGTCGGAGATGCGCGAGAGGATCGCGCGCGGCGTGTAGCGCTTGAGGTCGATGTTGAGATCGGCGCCGATCAGCTTGACGAGGCGCTCGCAGTCGGCGGTGTCATAGATGGAGAAGCCCGACGCCAGCCCTATCGACTGGCCGTCACGCCTGAGGATGCGCACGCATGCGGAATGGAACGTCGACACCCACATGCGCTGGGCGACCGGTCCGATCAGACCTTCGAGGCGTTCGCGCATTTCAGCGGCCGCCTTGTTGGTGAAGGTGATGGCGAGGATCTGGCTCGGCCATGCTCCGAATTGCGTGAGGATCCACGCGATGCGCCGGGTGAGCACGCGTGTCTTGCCGGATCCTGCGCCGGCGCCGATCAGCAGTGCGGGCCCCCGGTACTGCACCGCCTCGGCTTGCTGCGGGTTGAGGTCGCCGACGAGTTCCTCGGCGCTTCTTGCGATGAGATCCGGATCCTGCTGCACGCTGCTCCCCCTGACGGTTGACGATGATTCGGCTTTCCTGTTTACCACATGGTTCGGTCAGTGTCACTCGATATGGGCGACCTCCCATTCCGCCAACGCGTTCCTCAGACCGGAGGCATACAGGTCTTCGCCTTGTCCGGCCTGCGGGTGGATGCCGTCCGGTCCGAGCCAATCGGTGTGTGCCGCGATAGCACTGTTCCAGTCGACCAGAATCGAATCGGTGGGATGCTTGCGCACGTAGTCGGAGGCCGCCTGATTGGCCACGGGAATCCACTCGCGGTCGCCATACGCATTGATGATGACCAGCACATGCCCATCACCCGCCGCGGCCGCAATCCGCTCGTATTCGCCGACCGTGGTCGCGCTGTTCGTGTTCAGCGAGATCACCACGTACTTGCGCAGACGGCCTTCCGCCTTCATCTGCGCGACGATACCGGGCGCGGTCAGGATGGACCGCGACACCTGGGCGTCCACGGCGATGCCGGGCAGTGACTTCTGCAATGCCGCCGACGCGCCCACGGTGACGGAGTCGCCGATCACGGAGACGTCCTCGCCGTTCAGGGTCTTCTCGATGGCTGCCTTGGCCTCCTCGCGGCGCTTGCGCTCCTCCTCGGCGCGTTTCTTCGCCTCGGCCGCGGCCTTGGCGTCCATCTTGCGCTGACGTTCCTTCTTGGCGAGCGCGCTCTGGTTCTTCTCCAGCATGATCTGTGTCTGCGTCTTCGCCGGGGCCTGGGCCACACCCATGAAGAACCCGATGACGATCAGTACCACAACCGACACGGTGACGACCATGCGCATCGCCTCCGCGGTACGGGAGCTGCGGGATGCGACGACCGGCGCGTCTTGCGGCGAGGGCAGGGGCGCAGCCTGAGAGTACGGCTGAGTGAACTCGACGTTGTTGAGGTGCGTCCCATACACGCCACGTGCCCGCGCGCTGCCGACCCGTCGCGGAGCCGAACGTTGCGCCACCGTGCGGCGGGGAGCCGACTTGTCGCGCTTGGACTTGATCCATTCCGCGACCGGATTCTCCACCATCCACCATGACACCGCGGTCATCACGAGGCTCAGCAGCAACGTGAGCGCCTGGACCACCCACAATCCGCTGCCACGGTAACCGGGAAGCATGAGCTGCAGCAGCAGGTACAACGGCCAATGCCACAGGTACATGCCATACGAGTATTTGCCCAGCAGCGCGAGCGGACGCCAGCCGAACAGGCCGATCATCCATGAATCCTTGGAAATGCTGCCGCCGATCAGCACTACGGTGAGCACAGAGGCCAGAATCAGACCGCCGCGGAACGCTGACGCATCCTGCCCGACGCGCGGCATCATCATGATCAACACGACCAGTGCGCCAGTGGCCAGCCAGGGCATAACCATGGTGAACAGGCGGCGCGGCTCGGCGTCAGACTCCTCGCTGTGCCGCACGACGAACGCCAGCGCGACACCCAACAGCATGCCAAAACAGTGCGTGTCCGTGCCGAAATACACGCGTGTGGGGTCGGCGGACGGGTTGTACAGCACCCACATGCCACACGCGGACAGCGCGGCGAGCAGCACCGGCACCAACGCCTGCACGAACGTGGAGCCGATTCTGTGCAGCATGGCCGTCAAAAGCGGCAGCACCAGCGTCGCTTGGGCCAGCAGCGCCACGAACCATAAGTGCCGCAGCAATTGCGGCGACGTCGCCGCGAAATAGCTGTCTCCGGAGAAGATCTCCCCCCAATTCGACGTGAATGTCAGCGCGGAGACGCTTTTGCCCGGCACACCCACCAGAATGTCATGGTTGACGAACAGGCCGAGCGACACCGAGCCGGCGATCATGAACGCCATCGCCGGCCACAGTCGAGACAACCTGCGCAGATAGAAATTGCCAAGACGCAGTCTGCCGGTACGGTCGATCTCACGAAGGACGCTCAGAGCGAGCAGGAAGCCGGATACGGTGAAGAACACGTCCACGCCAATAAAACCGCCGGGCAGCGAGCGTTGCGACAGGTGATACCAGATGATGCCGATCAGGGCGAATCCCTTGATACCGTCCAGGCTCTCATAGCGGGCATTGCGCATGCTGATACTCCTTACACGACTCCCCGTTCCGTCGAGGTTATGTTAGAGCATCCCCTCCCCCAAAAAACATTTTGGAATCACAAAGTGTTCGTCAAGGACTCGTGGCGGATTCATACAGGTCGCCGCGGTCATCTGCATGGCGTATGCTATCCCTCTGTCCTATTCATTGACGGTACAGGCAAAGGGGACTTATGAAGGAGCTGGAAGAGCGCATTCGGCGTGATGGAACGGTCAAGACCGGTGACGTGCTCAAGGTGGACGCGTTCTTGAACCATCAGTGCGACGTTCGTCTGTTCGACCATATGGGGCAGGAGTGGGCCCGGCATTTCGCCGGCAAGACCATCACCAAGATCCTGACCATCGAGGCGTCGGGCATCGGCATCGCCTGTTGCGCCGCGCGCCACTTCGGCGATGTTCCGGTGGTGTTCGCCAAGAAGGCCCAGTCCATCAACCTCGACGGCGACCAGTACACCACCACGGTGTACTCGTTCACCAAGCGCAAGGAGTTTCCCGTCATCGTGTCCAAGAAATATTTGGACGCCGACGACCACGTGCTGCTCATCGATGATTTCCTGGCGAACGGCAAGGCGTTGCACGGGCTCATCGAGCTGTGCCATGCGGCGGGGGCGAGTGTCGAGGGAATCGGCATCGCGGTCGAGAAGGGGTTCCAGGGAGGCGGTGACGAACTGCGCGCGCAGGGCTATGACGTGGATTCGCTGTCCATCGTCGAGTCCATGAATCCCGAGACCGGCGAGATCACGTTCAGGGACTGAGTCCGGAACAGCAGAGAGCAACAGTAGAGCAGAGGAGAGAAAAGGAAACCATGTCGCAGAAGAAAACGAAGAATTCCGTATCGTTCGAGGCGCTGTCCTCGCTGGACGCGCCCGTGTCGTTCTGGAAGGGCATTCCGTTCGGCCTGCAGCATGTGATGGCGATGTTCGTCGCCAATCTAGCCCCGATATTCATCGTCGCCAACGCGGCGAAGATGACGTCCGCGCAATCGGCGGCCGTGATTCAGTCGGGTCTGCTGGTGGCGGGTCTCGGCACCTGCCTGCAGTTGTATGGCGCGTGGCTGATCGGCTCGTTTTCTTGGTGGCGGCTGGCCGCGGGGCTGCCGATGGTGACGGGCATCTCGTTCACCTATGTGGCCGCCGCGGCCACGATCTGCGCCGACAAGGGTTACGGAGCCGTGGTCGGCGCGGTGATCGTCGGCGGTCTGCTTGAGCTGGTGCTGGGCCTGACCGCCCGGTACTGGCGCCGTTTCGTGCCTCCGATCGTCTCCGCCATCGTGGTGACGTCCATCGGCTTCTCGCTGCTGACCGTGGGCGCCACGAGTTTCGGCGGCGGTGACGCGTCCGCCGCGGACTTCGGAGCCTGGCAGAACCTGACGCTGGGTCTCATTTCGCTGGTCGCCTGTCTGGCGTTCCAATTGCTGATGAAGGGCACCGCCAAACAGCTGTCCGTGCTGTTCGGCCTGGTGGTCGGCTATGTGGTGGCGATTTGCATGGGCAAGGTCGATTTTTCCGGGTTCCAGGAGCTTTCCGTCGTTTCGCTGCCGCAGTTCATGCCGTTTAAGCCCGAGTTCGATTGGGGCGCGATCATCTCCATCGGACTGCTGTACGTGGTCTCGTCCGTCGAGGTTCTGGGAGACACCGCCGCACTGACCAAGGTGGGTCTGAACCGTACGCCGACCGAGCGTGAGACGGCCGGAGCGATCGCCGGCGACGGCCTGATCTCCTCGGTCTCCGGACTGTTCGGATGCCTGCCGCTGACCAGTTTCGCCCAGAACATCGGACTGGTGGCGATGACGAAGGTCGTCAACCGCAAGGTGATCCTGTCCGGCGGACTGATCCTGATTCTGGCGAGCTTCGTGCCTGCCGTGGCGGAGGTGTTCAACTCGCTGCCGCAAGCGGTGCTCGGCGGCTGCACGATCATGATGTTCGGCAACATCATTCTTTCCGGATTCCAGATGATCGCCGAAGCCGGCTTCACCCAGCGCAACATCACCATCGCCGCGTTGAGCCTGACCATCGGCATCGGCTTCACGCAGGTGAGCGACATCTTCGCGCAGTTCCCGGCCCTGTTCCGCCAGATCTTTGCCTCGAACTGCATCGCCGTGGCTTTCGTGGTGGCCGTGATCCTCAACGCCGTGCTGCCCGGCGAAGAACGATTCCTCTCCGCCCCCGCCAAGAACGAGGACTAAAAAAATCTAAGCTGCAGAGCATCTGCCATCTCCGGTCGCGAAGCGACTGGAGATGGTCATTGGCAATCAATCACGACCTCGCCGAAACATTCCGCGTCATGCGCCCTGCCGGCTGATTCCGCCCTTGTGACCGGTCGCCTTGAACGGTTTGGCGGATCTTCCCCTCACCGGGCGAAAACCGGCCCGATCTTTCGGCGGGTTTGCCTCCGGGTCGTCATGACGGTGCCTGCCGGCCCGCCCGACCTCATCCTGCGGCGTGCGGATCCCCTTGGCCTGCAATGCGCGCAGCCACTTGTCTTTGTTGTTCGTCATCTCTCGTCCTTCGTCATCTCTCGTCCTTCGCCATCGCGTCACTCAACCGTGACGGATCTGGCGAGATTGCCCGGCTTGTCCACGTCATACCCCTTGATCTCGGCCATATCCATGGCGAACAGCTGCAATGGGACCACGTCGACGAGCGGGCTCATCAACGTCGGGCATTCAGGACGCCGGAACACGACATCCGCATAACGTTCATCATCCCGGTCGCCCTGTTCGGCGACGGCGATGATGAACGCGCCTCTGCTCTTGACCTCCTCGATGCCGGACCGCACCTTGGCGTGCAGCACGTCACGGCCGCGCTCGGGCGGCATGATGAACACCACCAGCTCTCCCTCATCGACCAGCGCTATCGGGCCGTGCCTGCCTGCGTGTCGAGCACCCATTGGATCTTGGCCGGCATGCCCTTGAGCGAGTCGATGATCTGATGGCATCGGATTCGCGCGGTATCGACGCCACCTGCGTGTTGCAGATCGACAGCACCATGGATCCCTGCTCGCGCGCGTGGCGCAGGGCCATCAGCGTGTCCATAGTCTCTCCGACTGCGATATCGCCACGACCAACGTACGCGAGGGTGAGGATGGGCGTTCACGTCGGAGGGCGCCCCGTTCGTGGCCCAGCGGGTGTGTCCGATGGCGGCCGTCGCGGGCGGCATCGGGTTACGTTCCACGCTTTCGACGAGATTGGCGAGCCTTCCGGCCTTCTTGCGCACCACTGCATGCCCCATGCCCGAAGCGACGAACGCCACTCCCGCAGAGTCGTACCCGCGGTATTCCAGGCGTTGCAATCCCTGAAGACACACCTGAGGGGCTTGCCGCACGCGGCCGAAACATTACCTGCATATCCGACGATTCCGCACATGGTCTCACAGCTTAGCCCAGACGCCACCAAGCCGCCAACATCGCAATCCGCCATGTAGGACAAGTACGAATAATAAGTCATCTCAAGCTGTTCAGCATTCCGGGCATACACCAGCACGGCATTGTCATATATGAGATCGCTTCCATAACCCGACTTTGCTGAAATATCCTCGATGCGCCGTTCCACATCGTCATATCGGCGAAGCGCATCATTCAATCGTTCTACAGGGGAAGAATCAATATATCGCGTTGGATGACGCAGAGCGGAGCATCATCAATGATGTATGTACGGCTCTGGGAGGGCAAACCGGGAACCGGCTTAGTGCGCGTACCCACAGTGAATCACCGTGGCTCAACGCTCGAAACGGTATGCCCAATACTGCCCCGTGCAATGCAATCATCAGCAAAAATTCCATATCGGCCTATTACCGATTGAATCCCATCATTACAGCTTAGCGATGGAATGATCAGCCGACTTCGGCAGCGACGGTAGAAAGATAACGATTCGCCGGGTGCCGTATCATCGTAGGCATCGACGCAATCGCAGATTCGTGATGACCGGAGGAACGCTTATGGAAAACAGGGGCAGCCGTCCGTTCGGCTATTGGGATTCGAGTTACCGGGCCAAGCTGCGCAGGACATGGATCGCGTTGCCCTTCTGCATCGTCGCGGCCGTCGCCATGCCGATATTCACCGCTGTCAAATACGGTGACGTGGTATCGGGACTCGCATTTTCCGTTGTGCTCGCCGTCGTCTGGGCATATCAGCTGATGTACGCCAAGAGCAAGGCGAAGGCGGAGGCGGAAACCAGAACCGCCGTGCCCCGATACGATGACAATGAGCTGCCCCGGTGAGCCCCGATCCGGCTGTCGGGCGCGCCGCTTATAGGGGCTTATGCGGTTGGCATCGGTCGCTTATGATGGGAAACGTCAGTCGAATCGAACGATGATGGGAGCATGACATGGCCAAGGCGCTGATTGTAGTGGATGTGCAGCCGACATTCTGCGAAGGCGGCGAGCTGGGGGTCGAAGGCGGCAACGCGGTCGCCGGGAGGATCGCCGACTATGCGAACGCGCATCGCGGCGAGTATGCGTATACCGCCACCACGCAGGATTGGCATATCGAGCCGGGCGCACACTGGTCGGGCAATCCGGATTTCGTGGATACGTGGCCCAAGCATGGCGCGGCGGGCACGCCGAACGCCGAGCTTCATCCGGCCATCGCGGCTCTGGGCATCGCTCATCATTTCAAGAAGGGCCAGTATTCGGCGGCATACTCCGGTTTTGAAGGCATCGAAGACAATACCGACCGTATCCAGACGCGCGAGGAGGTCACGGCCGAACAGTCCGCCGGCAAGACGCTGGCCAATGCGCTGAAGGCCGCAGGCGTCACGCAGGTGGATGTGGTGGGCATCGCCGAATCGCATTGCGTCAAGGACACCGCGCTTGACGCGAAACGTCTCGGCTTCGATGTCACCGTGTTCGAGGATCTGACCGTTCCGGTCAGCGAGGAGTTGGGTGTCGCGGCCCGCAAACAGATGGCCGATGCCGGCATCATATTGGCGGAGGCTCGCTGAGCTTTCGTCGTGTGGCCTCCCGGTATGAAAGGGAGGCCACACGACGGGGCGCATGTCAACGGCAAGTCGGTGTAGTGGTATCACCGGATCAATCGTGCGGTCGTGTTTCCTTGAGCGCGGATCTGACGGCCCATTTGGTCAGCGCGTATTGCGCATAGATGCTCGCCGCGACGATGACGGCCGAGACGGCCACACCGATGATGTTGACCGCGGTGTCGCCCTTGCCGAGTCGTTTCAGTGGGCAATGCGCAGCCTTGCCGCAGCCCTCGGATTGGTACACCAGCTCGTCGGCGTCGCCGTTGTCGCCGGCGCCGTCCGGTATGTGTTCGTTGTAATCACCCATGATGCTCCCGATTCATTTGGCCGTTGTGGCCTTATGGTCACGTACGCAATGTATCAAGCCAAGCTGGAAGAATGCTACTCATTGGCGCTGCCGAAGCAACTTCGCGATGCGGTTCAACAGACGGCCATACTGCTCTCCGAGGGGAAGAGCGTGACGATCAGCGCCACGGAACAAGAACTCACGACGGAACAAGCCGCGCACACTGGGAGTATCGCGACAGACGCTAGTCAGAATGTTAGATAAAGGACTCATTCCTTTTCCCGCCCATCACGTCATCGCAGAATCCGCCTGAATGACTTGCTGGAATACGAACGGGCTTCCCGCAGCCGCCGTGATTCCTCCATCAGGCAAATGATAGCGGTCGGGGATGATTCCGCCCTCTACGACCTTCCCGAGCCCAGTCCCAAAGAAGCCGCGCAAGCCATAGCGGAAGTGAGGAGATCGCAAATCAATGCCACCATCAGCATTTCTTGATGCCAACATCATTTATTCAATCACGTTAACCGACACCTTGCTTACGATGTCGGAGCATAATCTGCTTTTTCCATTATGGTCGCCTGAGGTGCTTCTAGAAGCAGCGAGAGCAGCGGAAAGGACACTACCGGCCTCAGTCCAGGCATCTTTCCAATAGAGACTATCAATCATGGGACTTGCATTTCCCGAATCGCTGATAGAACCCGAGAAATCAGAATCAATCCCCCGATGGATATTCTTGATTTTGCAAATCGTCTCAAACGCGCTGGAGCAAATGGATTTGCAAACAACCTCGTACTGCACCAATGAAAACAACAGTCTTATGCGCACCCCGACCGCGTGAATTTTCAATGAATTAACGGAGGACGGGGGCGCGGGAGGCTTCGGCAGACAGCCGGCCGCGGGACAATGGTGTCAAGGAGGACCGCCATGGTTGACGACTACACCGCGAAGATGACCGAGCTGATCGAGCTGATGCGCATGATCGGCAACGATACGCAGCAGTGCGAGGTCAAGGAGTGCAAACGCAAGATCTCCTCGACCATCACCGATACGCTGTCTGCGTTCTCCAACGGCTCCGGAGGTTGGATCATACTGGGGCTCTCCGAGAAGAACGGATTCACGCCGGTCGAAGGGTTCGACGCGCGGGCCATGCAGGAGGCGCTGAGCCAGGCCTGCGAGAAAATGACGCCGGTGGTGCGGCCCGTGATCGTCACCTGCCCGTTCGAAGGGGCGAACCTGGTGTTCGCTCGCGTCGAAGAGATGCTGCCGCGAGACAAGCCCTGCTTCACCACGGCCCTGGGGCCTCATGGCGGATCGTTCATCCGCACCGGCGACGGCGATCGCCGCATGACCTCGTATGAAGTCGACCGTCTTATCGAGGAGCATCTGCAACCCACCTATGACCTGGACATCGTACCCGGTGCCACGGCCGACGATCTCGATCCCACGCTGATCGCCGGCCTGCTCGCGCGAGTACGGCAGCAGCATCCGCGTGTGTTCGCCGACCGTGACGCCACCGACACGCTGCTGGACCTGCAGGCCCTGCGCCACGACGATTCCGACGACGCGCAGATCGGCGGCGTGTTGCGGCCGACGCTGGCCGGGTTGCTGGCGTTGGGCAGATATCCGCAGAAGTTCTTCCCGCGGCTGTGCATCTCGATCGCGGTGTTCCCCGGCACGAGCCGTGATGAAGTGTTCCGCGGCGATGACCGCCTGGTCGCATCGAATACGGTGGTCGGTTCGATCCCGGTGATGATCGACGATGCGGTCGAATCGCTCATGCGCTGGATCGGAGCCAAGAAGCCCGATTATCCGCCGATCGTGTTGCGCGAGGCTCTTGCGAACGCGCTCACCCACCGCGATTATTCGCCGGACGCGCGAGGCACGCAGGTCCATGTCAACGTGTTCACCGATCGCATCGAAATCACCAATCCGGGCGGCTTGTATGGCATGGTGACGCATGACGTGCTGGCGGGGCCGCATCCGGTGACAGGCGTGCCGTTCGTCTCCACGCGCAACCAGTTCCTGTTCACACTGCTTGAATCGACGCCGTATCCCGATGGCGGGTTCGTGAACCCGGAGGGCGGAGACGGCTATCAGCGGATCGCCGCCGCGCTGCGCGACGCAGGCATCGAGCCGGCGACCACGCGCAACGACATCAATACGTTCACGATGACGATCACCAAGCAACGCACGATGGAGAACAGCTCGCCGGGCGATGTGATGCGATCCATCATGACCGTCCTGGAGCGTCATTCGGCGATGAGCGTCAAGGAGATCATGCGCGAGCTGAAGCTCACGCCCTTGGCCGCCACATCGGGTATGCACGAGCTGATGCGCGAGGGCCGTGTCGCCCGCGTCAAATTCGCCGACGACCCCGTGCAGCGCTATCGGCTAAAGAGCTGATACCGTCTCCGCCCCGCCGGCGGGAGCGATACTATGCTTCGGCCATTTGTGTGGTGGCCGGGGCGGCCAAGGTGGGTCCGAGCGGCGGAAGCGGCCAGCGGCCAAGCCGATGCAGATGAACATCATGCCGAACAGCGCGACCAATCCCAGGGAGCCGGCCCAACCGGCGACGCTGACCCCGGTATCGGCCGCCGTGCCGAAGCCGAGCGCGTTGTCGATC
>OBUU01000476.1_pt1 | contig 18565 bp, 20 predicted proteins | sample 1475981 | NCBI WGS metagenome assembly OBUU01 (sample SAMEA2579966, study PRJEB22360) | human gut metagenome | biome: human gut; feature: human-associated habitat; material: faeces | place: Denmark | collected 2008/2010 | reverse complement strand
GGCGTGATGTACTGCAAGAGACGCAGGATTTCCGCCGTATTCATGGCAAATGACACCGCCCCTCTTCCAACAAACGGAGGATTACCATCGAAGAGTTCGGGCAATGCGCCAATACAGTGGGAAGTCATTTCATCTTCCATACCGATGAGGTATCTCTCTACAAACGACACGCCACTCACTTTATAGATACGCAGATATGCTTCCATGTAGAAACCCATCAGCCACGGCCATGCCGTACCCTGATGATAGGCATAATCTCTTTGAATCTGAGGACCTACATAATTCGGATTGTATCCGCCACTCTTGGGGCTCAGTGTACGCAAGCCCTTCGGAGTCAACAGTTCTTTCGTCACAATATCAAGCACCTGTTTCTTCTGGGCCCTATCCAACGGAGAATAGTCAAAGGCAACGGTAAATATCATGTTGGGACGTACGCTCCAGTCCATCATATAACCATCCACATAGTCGAACAGATAGCCATACTCATTGCGGAAGACGTCTACGAAAGACTTTCCGGTGATTTCTGCCTGAGCGTCCAGTGTATCGGCAAGAATTTCATTGCCCCCCTCCCGAACCATATCGGCTACAAAACGCAGGGCATTGTACCACAGTGCATTCACTTCTACAATGTAGCCCGTACGTGGAATAACCGGGCGGCCATTGGCGGTAGAGTTCATCCAGGTAACCGCTTTCTCGGTGCCATTGGTATACAACAGTCCGTTTTCGTGCAGGAAGAGATTGTCATGCCTGCGTTCATGGATATAGTCAACAATCTCCTCGAGAAGATTACCGTACATCTGCCGGCAATTTTCACGCGAAGTCTCCTTGGCATACTGCTGTAAAGCCCAGACAGCCCACAGCAGCACATCCGGATGCTCCATCTCGTATATCTTATAGGAGGAAGGTTCTCCATTGATAAACTCACGGATAGCCTTTTCGGCTGTTTTCATCACGTCTTCAAATTCATCTTGCTCGCCTAAGGCCAAAGTAAGACCCGGCAGGGAGATGAACAAGTCACGGGCGCGACACTTGAACCAGGGATAGCCTGCAAGCACATAATGCTCCTCGCCCTGCTTGTTGTGGAACTGGTGCGCCGAGTTTTTCAGACAGTGGTAGAAACTGTCACGCGGAGTGCGGTCGGCCACCTCGGACTCAAAAGTCTGCTTCAGCTTGCGGGGAGAAATCTCGGAGATACCGGCGGAGAAGACAACGCTTTCCCCTTTCTTTATATCCACTTCAAAATATCCCGGCACATAAAGGTCTTCGTTGAAGTCATATCCGCGTTCCTGTTCTTTGGGATACTCGATACCACGATACCAGTCAGGCTGGAAGTGGAACTCATTCTTTTTGTTGAGCTGCATGAACAACTCCGGATAACCGGGATACATGCAGGTTTTAATGCCATTCTCTACCAACTGGTAGTCGCGGCTTGCCTGCGCATTTTCGTGCGTGTACTCGCGCACACTGCGGAATGCCAGGAAAGGGCGGAAACGAAGTGTGGTTGCCGAATGGGCATCGACCAAGGTATAACGAATCAGAATCCGATTTTCATGGTGTACGAAAATCTTTTCCTTACGAAGGATGACGCCTCCTACACGATAGGTAGTTGTGGGGATATTTTCACAGTCAAACTCTCGGATATACTTGTGCCCGTTAGGACTGAAGTGGTTTCCTTGATACTTATGCAACCCCAGGTTGAACTCCGCACCGTGCTGAATTACAGTTTCATCCAAAGAAGACAGCAGCACATGGTTTTCATCATCGAGGTTGGGGACCGGTATCACCAACAGACCGTGATATTTGCGTGTGTTACAATCTACAATTGTTGTACAATGATAGGCTCCCGACCTATTCGTCCGCAATATCTCCCTTGGCAAAGATTCTTGCAGATTAATCATCAGGGTCTTGTCAAATCGTAAATAACTCATAGTTGTGCATTATTTAAAGGTTAATTATTTCGGTATATGCGCTACAAGCCATGTAGCGATGCCCAAAAATACGAATTAAAGCTTATAGGCAAAATAAAAAGTCAGTTTTTTTTCGGTTTTCGTCAAATATTCCGTAGTATTGTACAAAAATAGCAATCACTGTACGAAATATGAAGCATGATATACGCAGAATGGCATTGGCGGCGGTTATACCCCTATTCCTGCTATTCATTTTATACATTTTAAAGTTTTTGGAGACAGGCATGGATTGGAACTTCACACGACTGGGAGTATATCCGATGGAACAGCGGGGCGTGTTCGGAATTTTCGCACATCCACTGGTACACAGCAGTTTCAAGCATCTGTTCGCCAATACGATTCCACTCTTTTTCCTGATGTGGTGTCTGTTCTATTTCTACCGGCATATAGCCCCCTACATCTTCTTTGCCATTTGGATAGGATGCGGTGCGCTTACCTTTCTTATAGGGAAACCGGGATGGCATATCGGAGCCAGCGGCATCATATACGGACTGGCTTTTTTTCTGTTCTTCAGCGGCATTCTGCGCAAACATGTACCGCTTATCGCCATTTCACTGTTGATAACGTTCCTATATGGCGGCCTGGTATGGAATATGTTCCCACAATTTGCCAAAGCCACCACTTCCTGGGAAGGACACCTTAGCGGAGCCATAGCAGGCACGCTATGCGCCATAGGCTTTATGGAATACGGTCCCCAACGGCCCGATCCGTTTGCCGGAGAGGAAGACGAAGAGGAAGACGAAGATGAGGAAAACAATGAGGATGAGGACGATAAGAAGGAAGAGGAGAAGGATGAGGATTCGTCTACAAGGATTGAATAGCACGTTTAAGAAACAATAAAAAAAACAAAAAGAGGGGCAAAGAGTTTACAGTACACCTTGATAATATCTACTTTTGTTTCAAAACAAGAAGAAAAAGCATTATGAATACAATGTTTGATACATTACTGCAACTGCCACTCTTTCAAGGACTCGCACAAGAAGACTTTACCAATATCCTGGGGAAAGTCAAGCTGAGCTTTACAAAGCATAAAGCCGGCGAAGTTATCGTGAAAGCCGGTGACACATGCAGTAAACTGATATTCGTATTGAAAGGTGAAATCTCCTCATGTACTTCATCTGCGAATACATCATACAGCTCCACGGAATATTTTCAGGCACCTTATGTCATCGAGCCACAATCTCTGTTCGGGATGAGCACCTCCTACGTCTCGGCCTATACCGCCCAAACCGAGACCCACACAGTGAGCATCAGCAAGGCTTTCGTCATGAGCGAATTGTTCAAATATGACATATTCCGCCTGAATTACATGAATATCATCAGCAACCGCGCCCAAAGCCTAAACAGCCGTCTTTGGGCAGAAAGCACCGACAACCTTGAGAAACGTATCGGCAACTTTATCCTGACACATATCGAACGTCCGTCAGGCAGGAAAATACTGAAAATAAAAATGGAAGAATTGGCTCAGGTGGTCAATGATACCCGTATGGGAGTATCAAGAGCGTTGAACAGCATGCAGGAGAAAGGCCTGCTCGAACTGCACAGAGGCGAGATGATGATTCCCGACGCAGAAAAGCTCTTATAGGCCACCTGAACCGGGATTTCCTACAACACCTTGTCTATCGCTTTCTTTATCAAGGCTTCCATCACTTTATACCCTTCTAGAGTGGGGTGTACCCCATCCCGGGTATACGAGGAGTTCAGAGCCTTATTGTCGCCTTCCACCATCTCACTGTAATAGTCGACATAAGGAATCTTGTTTTCCTGGGCATACTTCCGGATTCTGGCATTCAGCTGCATTATCTTTTGCGGAGCATCCTTCACCGAAGGATTCCAGCCAAAGGCAGCGGCAGGCAACACAGACGTCAAAATCACCTTTATCTTATTGGCCCGTGCCAGCTCTACCATAGACACTATATTTCCAAAAGTGTATTCTTCATTATAAGCGCCTGCATTTTCCGCAATGTCATTGGTACCTGCATTTATCACGACCAGCGCCGGAGCAAGCTTGATGACATCTTCGCGAAAACGGAGCAGGAAATGGGAAGAAGTCTGCCCGCCTATACCACGGCCCACATAACCGTTGTCTTCAAAGAAAGCGGCATCGTTTGCCACCCATCCTTCCGTGATGGAGTTGCCCATAAAAACCACCCGGTCCTTCTGTTTTCCCTTCCGTACCAGTTCCTTGTTTGCCTCTGCATAGCGTTTCAAATTTCCCCAGTCCTGCTTCTGTGCGTCAGAGGCTACCCAGGGGATGCACAAAAAGACAGCAATCATACATAAAAGTTTCATTGTTCTATTCTTTGTTGTTTTGTTATAAAAAAAACAGCCCCACCGTTTTTAAGGTGAGGCTATCATTATCATTGGTCAATCTCACTCCCACTCGATAGTCGCATTGGGTTTCGGAGACATATCATAACAAACGCGATTGACGGTTTTCACTTCCTTGAGAATACGGTCGGTAATCTTCATTAGGATGGGCCAGTCCACCGGCTCAATGGTAGCGGTCATGGCATCCACTGTGTTGACGGCACGGATAATGACGGGCCAGTCGAACGAACGTGCATTGTCGCGTACACCCACAGATTTGAAATCGGGCACCACAGTGAAATACTGCCATACCTTCTTATCCAGGCCTGCCAGTTGGAATTCCTCACGCAGAATGGCATCCGACTCGCGTACAGCCTCCAAGCGGTCGCGGGTAATGGCTCCCAGACAACGTACTCCCAATCCGGGACCGGGGAACGGCTGACGGTAAACCATCTCGTACGGCAATCCAAGCTCTACACCGCATGCACGTACTTCGTCCTTGAACAGCTGGCGCAACGGCTCCACCAATTCAAACTGCAAATCCTCGGGCAGACCGCCTACGTTGTGATGAGACTTCACCATCTTGGCTGTTTTTGTGCCACTCTCTACAATATCGGGATAGATGGTACCTTGTCCCAGGAAGTCGATACCGTCCAGCTTGCGGGCTTCTTCCTCAAAGACACGGATAAACTCTCCGCCGATAATCTTGCGCTTTTCTTCCGGGTCAGCCACGTTTTCCAGCTTGGAGAGGAAACGGTCTGTAGCATCCACGTATATCAAGTTAGCTTTCAGCTCCTTGCCAAAGATTTCCACCACGGCTTCCGATTCGCCCTTACGCATCAGTCCGTGGTTCACGTGTACGCAAACCAGCTTGTCTCCGATGGCTTTCAGCAGCAAAGCGGCCACCACGGAGCTATCCACACCACCGGACAGTGCCAGCAGCACCTTACGGTCGCCCACCTGACGACGTATCAACTCCACCTGGTCGTTGACGAAATTCGTCATGTTCCAGTTCGCCTCAGCCTTGCAAGTATCGAATACGAAAGATTTCACAGCCTCCTTGATGGCTTCCACATCATCCGTAAACTGCGGCAGCTTCACTTCGCACGGCGCCTTGTCGTGTCCGGCAGCCATTACGGGGAATCCCGCTTCGTAAATCTCGGGCAACACGTCGATGGACACCCCGTCAACCACATTGTTGGGGCCGCCGTTGATGATGATGCCTTTCACATTCGGCAAGGCCTTCAGTTCGGCGGCAGTAATGTCGTGCGGGTAGATTTCGCTATATACTCCCAACGCACGAATCGCCCGGGCAAGCACTGTGTTCTCATGGCTTCCCAAATCCAGAATCACAATCATATCCTGCTTCATTCTTCTATATTGTTTTTAAGTTAATAATTTCAGTCGGTCTTATTCCCATTCTATTGTGCTGGGTGGTTTTGAAGAGATGTCATAGGTCACGCGGTTCACACCTTTCACCTTATTTATAATGTCGTTGGACACCTTACCCAGGAATTCGTAGGGCAGATGCGCCCAGTCGGCTGTCATGGCATCGGTGGAAGTAACGGCACGCAAGGCCACTGCACGTTCATAGGTGCGTTCGTCGCCCATCACGCCCACACTCTGTACGGGCAGAAGAATGACGCCCGCCTGCCAGACCTGATGGTAGAGCGATGTCTCGTTGCCGTCGGCATCCTGCACTTTCCAGTCACGCAAGCCCTGAATGAAAATATCGTCGGCTTCCTGCAAAGTATGCACCTTCTCCGGTGTTATATCCCCCAGGATGCGGACAGCCAGTCCCGGACCGGGGAAAGGATGACGGGTAATCAAATGTTCGGGCATTCCCAATTCGCGTCCCACGCGGCGTACTTCGTCCTTGAACAGCCACTGCAACGGTTCGCACAGACGGAGGTTCATCTCCTCGGGCAGACCGCCCACGTTGTGATGGCTCTTGATGGTCTTGCCCGTAATGTTTAGGCTCTCGATGCGGTCGGGATAAATGGTGCCTTGTGCCAACCAACGGGCATCGGTTATCTTGTGCGCTTCGGCATCGAAGACCTCGATAAAATCGCGGCCGATGATTTTACGCTTTTGCTCAGGCTCGGTCACTCCCTCCAAATCCTTGAAGAACTTCTCGCTGGCATCCACGCCAATCACGTTCAGTCCCAGGCATTCGTAGTCGTGCATCACATTCTTGAACTCATTCTTGCGAAGCAGTCCGTGGTCCACAAAGATACAGGTCAAGTTCTTGCCAATGGCACGATGCAGCAACACGGCGGCTACCGAAGAATCCACACCGCCACTCAGTCCCAGGATAACTCGGTCGTTGCCAAGCTGCTCCTTCAGTTCGGCCACAGTAGTATCTACAAACGATGCGGCGCTCCAGCTCTGGCTGCAACCGCATACGTCCACCACGAAGTTGCGCAGCATCTGCGTACCGTCCTCGCTATGAAATACTTCCGGATGGAACTGCACTCCCCACATCTCCTCGCCGGACACCTGGTAAGCAGCAATCGCTACCTTGTCCGTAGAAGCTATAATCTTGAAGTTGTCGGGAATGGCTGTAATCGTGTCTCCATGGCTCATCCATACTTGGGTATTCTTCCTTACCCCTTTGAAAAGGACATTCTCCGAATCGAAAGAACCGAGATGGGCACGTCCGTACTCGCGGGTTCCTGCCGGCTCCACCCGTCCACCGTTGCTGTAGGAGATAAACTGCGCACCGTAGCAGATACCCAGAATGGGGTATTTCCCACGAATCCCGCTCAAATCTACCTTGAATGCACTCTTATCATAAACAGAAAAGGGGCTACCCGAAAGGATAACTCCTTTTACACTCTCATCTCCGTATGGAAATTTGTTGTAAGGTACAATCTCGCAATAGACATTCAATTCGCGCAGCCGGCGGCCGATGAGCTGCGTGGTTTGCGAACCGAAATCAAGAATAATAATCTTCTCTTGCATATAAATCCGTATAGACTTTAATAAATGATTTGCAAAAGTAGAAAAAGTAAAGGAATTATCAGGGATAATGTGACAGAAAAACGTTTTTTTACTAAAAACAGCTTTAATTTCAGGCTAGAACTATCCACAAGGATACTAAAAGCTATTCTTACTACAACCGTGCTGTTTTCTTACCACAGCTATGCAACTTGCTTACCACAGCAATGTTATTTTCTTACTACGGCTGTGGTAAGATTACTGCTTAGTATAAAAAGGGACAGTTTCCGGCGGTACCGGGGAGAGTTAAATGCATTAGGGAATGTATCAAAAGCCATGAACGCTTTCATCATGTTATAATATTAGGCGCGGAATTCTAAGACCTACGCAAGTTTCCTGTGCAAAAACTTGTGTAGGTCTTAGAATTCCGCGCCTAAAAAAAGCGTCAAGAGGGTTTTGACATCCCTATGAAGTTCCGCTTCGATATTACTTTTCTTTCAGCAAATCACGGATTTCGGTCAGCAGCACCTCTTCCTTGCTCGGGGCAGGGGGAGCCGGAGGAGCGGCAGGCGCCTCTTCTTTCTTCTTTTCAGTCAGCTTGGTCAACAACTTTATGAACATGAAGATAGAGAATGCTATAATCAGGAAGTCGAAGGTGACCTGCAAGAAATTACCGTAATTCAGGGTCACGGCAGCAATTTCTTTTCCGTCCACCATTTCGGCAGGTTTCAGCACCCACTTCAAGTCTGTAAAGTTGACACCGCCCACCAGCAGCCCGATAGGAGGCATAATCACATCTGCCACAATGGAGGAGACGATTTTTCCGAATGCCCCACCGATAATCACACCGACGGCCATGTCTATCACATTGCCCTTCATGGCAAAAGCCTTAAATTCCTGTAAAAATGAACTTTTTCCCATCTTTTCAATTATTTAATTATGATTTTGGTTACGAATATAAAAACATTTTCTTACTTTTGCACCGCAAATCAGAAAGAATTGCAATTAGTAAGCGAAAGTTTATTTTTAAACATTATAAAACCCTTAAAAGTTTAAACAAAATGATTAAAGTAGGTATTAATGGATTCGGACGTATCGGACGTTTCGTATTCCGCGCTGCAATGAAGAGAAACGATATTCAGATCGTAGGTATCAACGACCTTTGCCCGGTAGATTACTTGGCTTACATGCTGAAGTATGACACTATGCACGGCCAGTTCGACGGTACTATCGAAGCTGATGTTGAAAACAGCAAGCTGATCGTTAACGGTCAGGCTATCCGCATCACTGCAGAAAGAAACCCGGCTGACTTGAAATGGAACGAAGTAGAGGCAGAATACGTTGTTGAATCTACTGGCTTGTTCTTGAGCAAAGACAAAGCTCAAGCTCACATCGAAGCCGGCGCAAAATATGTTGTAATGTCTGCTCCTTCTAAGGACGACACTCCGATGTTCGTTTGCGGTGTTAACGAAAAGACTTACGTTAAGGGTACTCAATTCGTATCTAACGCTTCTTGTACTACCAACTGCTTGGCTCCTATCGCTAAGGTATTGAACGACAAATGGGGTATCACTGACGGTTTGATGACTACTGTTCACTCTACAACTGCTACTCAGAAGACAGTTGACGGTCCTTCTATGAAAGACTGGAGAGGTGGTCGTGCTGCTTCCGGCAACATTATCCCGTCTTCTACCGGTGCTGCTAAGGCTGTAGGTAAAGTTATCCCGGCATTGAACGGCAAACTGACTGGTATGTCTATGCGTGTTCCGACTTTGGACGTATCTGTAGTTGACTTGACAGTTAACTTGGCTAAGCCCGCTACTTACGCTGAAATCTGCGCTGCCATGAAGGAAGCTTCTGAAGGCGAATTGAAGGGTGTTCTGGGTTACACTGAAGATGCAGTTGTTTCTTCTGACTTCTTGGGTGACACTCGCACTTCTATCTTCGACGCTAAGGCTGGTATCGCTTTGACTGATACTTTCGTTAAGGTTGTATCTTGGTATGATAACGAAATCGGTTATTCTAACAAGGTTCTTGACTTGATTGCTCACATGGCATCAGTTAACTGCTAATATACAGTTAGAAAATAATAAAAAATAGGTGACTTCTGCAGAAGTCGCCTATTTTTTTTGCAATTTTGCAGCTAGTTCGTTTTTTATCAGACCCTTTAAACATGATGAAGATTATACTAACTCTAATATTGCTTTGCTTTATGAACACTATATCGTCTCAAAATCCTTTTTTTGAAACATACTCCACGCTGCACGGCACTGTCCCGTTCGACAAGATTAAGACCGGAGATTACGTACCCGCCATCCGCGAAGGCATCCGCCGCCAAAATGCGGAAATAGAGGCCATCATCCGCAATCCGGAAGTCCCGACATTTGCCAACACAGTGTTGGCCTACGAGAAGTCCGGTGAGATGCTCCACCGTGTCAGCACTGTATTCGGCAATCTGCTCAGTGCCGAAACGGACGATGACCTGCAGGAACTGGCCAAGGAAATCATGCCGATGATGAGCGAGCATGAAAACAACATCAGCCTGAACGAAGAGCTGTTTGCACGCATCAAAGCGGTTTACGAGCAGCAAGACAAAGAGACGCTGAACCCGGAACAGCACAAGCTGCTGGAAGATATTTACAATGGTTTTGTACGCAACGGCGCCAACCTCCAGGGAGAAGCCAAGGAGAAATACCGGGCTTTATGCAAAGAGCTCAGCCTGCTGACGCTGCAGTTCAGCGAAAACAACCTGAAAGAAACGAACGACTACAAGCTTGTCATCACCGACAAGTCACAACTGGCCGGGCTACCCGAGAGCGCGGTAGAAGCCGCTGCAGAGACAGCCGGGGAAAAAGGCGTCGAAGGCTGGGTATTCACCCTGCAGGCTCCCAGCTATGGCCCTTTTCTGACCTACGCAGACAGCCGTGACCTGCGCCGTGAGCTATATATGGCCTACAATACGAAGTGTACGCATGACAACGCCAGCAATAATCTGGAAATCGTAAAGAAACTGGCCAATGTCCGTATGGAGATTGCCCAACTCCTAGGCTATGACAACTTCGCCGAATACAACCTCCAGGAGCGCATGGCACAAAACAGTGAGTCCGTGTATAAGCTGCTGGACCAACTGCTGGAGGCTTACACGCCTACCGCCAAACAAGAATATGCAGAAGTGCAAGCCCTGGCACGCCAAGCGGAAGGAGAAGACTTCGTCCTGATGCCGTGGGACTGGGCGTACTATTCCCATAAACTGAAAGACCGGAAGTTCAATATCGACGATGAGCTGCTCCGCCCTTACTTTGAGCTGAACAACGTGAAGCAAGGCGTATTCGGCCTGGCAACCAGGCTGTATGGCATCACCTTCAAGAAGAATCCGGATATTCCCGTTTATCATAAGGATGTGGATGCCTACGAAGTCTTCGACAAAGACGGGAAATTCCTTGCCGTGTTCTATACCGACTTCCACCCCAGAGCAGGCAAGCGCTCGGGAGCCTGGATGACCAGCTACAAGGAACAGTGGATTGACGAAAAGACCGGTGAGAACAGCCGTCCCCACATATCCATTGTGATGAACTTCACCAAACCGACACAGGACAAGCCTGCCCTGCTTACCTTCGGCGAGGTGGAGACATTCCTGCACGAGTTCGGACACAGCCTGCACGGTATGTTTGCCAATTCCACCTACGGAAGCCTGAGTGGAACCAATGTATATTGGGACTTTGTGGAACTCCCCTCCCAATTCATGGAGAACTTCGCTATCGAAAAGGAATTCCTGCATACGTTTGCCCGCCATTACCAGACCGGAGAGCTGATACCGGATGAACTGGTGCAGCGCATTGTGGATTCGTCCAACTTCAACGCGGCATACGCCTGCCTCCGCCAGGTAAGCTTCGGCTTGCTCGACATGGCCTGGTACACACGCAACACCCCGTTTGAAGGTGACGTGAAAGCCTATGAAAAGAAGGCTTGGGAAAAAGCGCAGATTCTGCCCTCTGTGGAGGAGACCTGCATGAGCACACAATTCTCGCATATCTTTGCCGGAGGGTATTCTGCCGGATACTACAGCTACAAGTGGGCAGAGGTGCTGGATGCAGATGCTTTCTCGCTATTCAAGCAGACGGGCATCTTCAACCCGGAGACTGCCGCCTCCTTCCGAGAGAATATCCTTTCCAAAGGCGGAACGGAACATCCGATGACGCTCTATAAACGCTTCCGCGGACAAGAGCCTACAATCGACGCATTATTAATCAGAAATGGAATAAAGAAATGAAGAGACTTATAAGGAACATCTTTTGCATGTTGCTCATGTTTTCGCTGCTCCCCCTGCTAAGCGGTTGCGACAATGAGGACGATATCATAGAAATTCTCACCGGAAAGACATGGAAACTAAGTCGGCTCGCGAATAAAGACAGCAACAGACAGTTCTATTCCGGTTTATGGAAAGACGAAGAGGCTGAAAGAAAAAGCAGAGACTTCCTTAAAATAGAAGGCAATTTCACTTTGAATTTTGAAGGTTCTGATGTGAATGGAGAATTGATGGGTACAACAGTCACAGGACACGGCATCCATTCAAACGCTGACGGAACTTGGAAAGCCGATGGCAAATCACAGTCACTAAGCCTCAATGTGAAAATCAACGGTTCGGAAAGCGACCCGTTAGGCAAGGCATTCATCTCCGGATTGCAAAACGTGTACAAGTATGAAGGGGATGCCAATTCACTGACCCTCTATTTTAAAGACGGACCGACAACCAGAGTCATGGGATTCACCCCACAACGATAAAACATAAATATGATGGACGATTCTACAAAAGACAAACAAGAAGCATTGGACAGGCGTTATATACGTATGGCAAGCATTTGGGCCGAAAATTCGTATTGCCAACGCCGCCAGGTGGGTGCACTGATTGTAAAAGACAAGATGATTATCTCTGACGGCTACAACGGTACCCCTTCCGGTTTTGAGAATGTGTGCGAAGATGAGAACAATGTTACCAAACCATACGTGCTCCATGCCGAGGCAAACGCCATTACCAAAATAGCCCGTTCAAACAACAGCAGTAACGGTGCCACCATGTACGTCACTGCCTCTCCCTGCATAGAATGCGCCAAACTGATTATCCAGGCAGGCATCAAGCGGGTGGTCTACTCCGAGAAATACCGTCTGGAAGATGGTATCGAACTTTTGAAACGGGCAGGCATCGAGGTGGTATTTATTTCAATGGATAATGGATAATGGAAAGTTGAAAGCTGCATGCGCAACCAGATAGTAAATTGTAAATAGTCTAATAGTAAATAAACATCATGAGTACAAAAAATACTTCCCGCTTTATGCCGCTTATCATCGCAATCAGCGTAGTCGCGGGAATTCTTATCGGAACGTTTTACGCCAGACATTTTGCCGGTAACAAACTGGGAATCATCAACAGCTCGTCCAACAAGCTGAATGCCTTGCTGCGTGTTATTGATGACCAGTATGTGGATACCGTCAACATGACCGATTTGGTAGAGAAGGCCATGCCGCAGATATTGGCGGAACTCGACCCCCACTCCACCTACATCCCCGCACAGAAGCTGGAAGAGGTAAACTCCGAACTTGAAGGCAGCTTCAGCGGTATAGGTATCCAGTTCACCATTCAAGAAGACACGATACACGTAAACAGCGTGATTCCCGGCGGACCGTCCGAGAAAGTGGGCCTGATGGCAGGCGACCGCATTGTAATGGTCAACGACAGTCTGTTTGCAGGCAAAGGCCTGACAAACGAAAAGGCCATGCGCAACCTGAAAGGTCCGAAAGGAAGCCAAGTGAAGTTAGGCGTCAAGCGTGCCACGGAAAAGGAACTGCTCGACTTCACCATCACACGCGGTGACATCCCGCAAAACACCATTGACGCAGCCTATATGCTCGACGATGACTACGGATATATACAAATCAGCAAATTCGGACGCACCACACACGTGGAGCTGCTGAATGCGATTGCCCAACTGAGCCACGAGAAGTGCAAAGGCCTGATTATTGACCTGCGCGACAATACCGGAGGCTACATGGAAGCCGCCACGCGCATGGTGAACGAATTCCTGCCGGAAGGAAAGCTGATAGTATATACCCACGGCCGCAAATACCCCCGCATGGAGGAATATGCCAACGGCACCGGCAGTTGCCAGAAGCTGCCGCTGATAGTATTGGTGAACGAAGGCTCCGCTTCGGCCAGCGAAATCTTTGCAGGTGCCATTCAGGACAATGACCGCGGAACCATTGTAGGACGCCGTTCCTTCGGCAAGGGACTCGTACAGCAACCCATCGACTTCAGTGACGGTTCCGCCATCCGCCTGACCATTGCCCGTTATTACACCCCATCGGGCCGTTGCATCCAGCGCCCCTACGAGAACGGCAAGGACAGCAAATACGAAATGGACTGGATTACCCGTTACGAACACGGCGAGTTCTTCTCCAAAGACAGCATCAAACTGGACGAAAACCTGCGTTACTCTACCGGTTTGGGCAGACCCGTATACGGCGGCGGTGGCATTATGCCGGACGTATTCGTTCCGCAAGACACAACCGGAGTATCTTCTTACCTGATAGAAGTAAGCAACAAGGGACTGATTCTGCAATTCAGCTTCCAGTATACCGACCGCAACCGTGCGAAATTGAGTGAATACGACAATGAAGAAGATTTGTTGAAGTACCTTCGCCACCAAGGTATCGTGGAGCAGTTTGTACGTTTTGCAGACTCCAAGGGAGTAAAGCGGCGCAACCTGCTTATACACAAGTCTTACAAGCTACTGGAAAGAAGTCTTTACGGCAACATTATCTATAACATACTGGGAAGGGAGCAATACATCCGTTACATCAACCAGAGCGATGCTACCGTCAAGAAGGCATTGGATATTCTGGAACGTGGCGAGGCATTCCCCAAAGCCCCGGAAGCGACACCAATCATAGAGGATACAAAAGATGATGGAAAGAAAAAAAGAACTGCGCAGGCAGGTAGCTTTGTTGAAGACCCGACACAGCTCTTCCACTACGCGTCAGTCTGCTGAAATACTTGCCGCCCTCGAGGCACATCCTGCTTTCAGGGCGGCAACCACCGTACTGCTTTACCACTCTCTCAAAGACGAAGTGGACACACACGAATTTATCCGGAAGTGGAGCCGCGAAAAGCGGATACTGCTTCCGGTAGTTGTAGGTGACGACCTGGAACTGCGGCTGTACACCGGACCCGAAGACTTGAAACCTGGCGCATACGGCATCGAAGAACCAACCGGCGAGCTATTTACCGACTATGCAGACATAGACTTCATTGTGGTTCCCGGCGTGGCATTCGACCGTAACGGCAACCGCCTGGGGCGCGGTAAAGGTTACTATGACCGGCTTCTGCCCCGCATCCCATCAGCCTACAAAGCCGGCATCTGCTTCCCGTTTCAACTCGTAGAAGAAGTTCCTGCGGAACCGTTTGATATACGCATGGATGAAATCATTACGCAATGAAAACTAATTATCATACACACACCACACGCTGCATGCATGCCACCGGAGATGACGAAGACTATGTGCTCAGTGCCATCAAAGGCGGTTACCGGATACTCGGGTTTTCAGACCATACTCCCTGGAAATACCGAACCGACTACGTAGCCGACATGCGGATGCTCCCCGAGGAGCTCCCCGGCTACGTGGAGAGTCTCAAGACGCTCCGTGAGAAATACCACGACCGGATAGACATCAGAATAGGACTTGAATGTGAATACTTCCCCCAATATATCCATTGGCTGAAAGAGCAAACCAAGAAGTACCAACTGGACTATATCATCTTCGGAAACCATCACTACCACACCGATGAAAAGTTCCCCTACTTCGGCCATCATACAGACAGCCGCGACATGCTCGAACTTTACGAAGAGAGCGCCATCGAAGGTATGGAAAGCGGATTATTCTCCTGCCTTGCCCATCCGGACTTGTTCATGCGCTCCTATCCGAAGTTCGACCACCATTGCACTACCATCAGCCGGCACATCTGCCGTACTGCTGCACGCCTGAATGTCCCGTTGGAATACAATATAGGCTATGTAGCCTACAATGAAGCGCACGGCTTATCCACCTACCCGTGCCCGGAGTTCTGGCGAATCGCTGCCAATGAAGGCTGTACAGCTATCATCGGACTGGATGCGCATGACAACAAGGATTTGGAAACTCCGATGTATTATGACCGGGCAGTCCGGGAATTAAAGGAACTGAAGATTGAAAGAATAGATGAGCTGAGGATGCTCATCTGAATATGATATTCGTTATGACCTGGGCCCCCACATGACGATTCAAGTTGCGCACCAGCAACTCGCGCCCCATCATCAGTTCCTGGCGCAAAGCAGCAGAAGTGAGGTGCACATAAAGCACCTGGTTCTTTATATAAAGTTCACGGGTGTAGGAGGCAATGGTAGGCCCCAGCACTTCGGGCCACGCACTGATAAGCCGCCGTTCATTCAGCGGAGACTCCAGACTTTCCTGCCTGAGGTAATGACGGATAAGTTCACCTATCTGTTCGGCATTATTGCGCTTCATGCCTCTTCCTCCTTCATTTCGGCAACCGTTCCCTGCTCCACACGGAACATCTTATAATCACTGCCCACTTTATGCAGAATACGGTCCAGGTGTTCGCGGTTGGTATCGGTTATAAAAATCTGTCCAAAACTGTCGCCTGCCACCAACTTGATGATTTGCTCCACACGCGAGGCATCCAGCTTGTCAAAGATATCGTCCAACAACAACAAGGGAACAGTGGTCCCGGTACGTTTCAGGAAATCAAACTGTGCCAGCTTCAACGCTACCAGATAAGTCTTGTTCTGCCCCTGCGACCCTTCACGCTTGATGGGGAAATCTCCCAAAAGCATATTCAGCTCGTCCTTGTGCACACCGCGCAACGAATAGCCCATAATCTGGTCGCGAGCACGGCTTTCCTTCAGCACTTCCAGCAAAGAGGCATCGCGGGCATGGGAGTCATAGCTTAATCCCACCTTCTCCCTATCTTGCGAAATGAATGAATAGAAAGACTGGAAAATAGGAATAAACTCACGGATAAAGGCCTCACGTTTACGGAACACCACTTCACCGGCTTGTGCCATCATCTCCTCCCAGACCAGAAAGAGCTCTTCCTCCACCGGCTGTTCACTCTTCAGTAAGGTATTCCGCTGCACCAAAGCTTTATTGTATCGTATCAAAGCATCCAGATACTCTTTGTCGTACTGCGAGATAACCACATCCATAAAACGTCGGCGTTCATCACTGCCTCCTGCTTCCTATTTTGAATCGGCAGGCGAGACCATGACCAAAGGCAGGAAGCCGATATGGTCCGACAAACGCGTATACTCCTTCTTGTTTCGCTTGAACTGTTTCTTCTGGCGCCTCTTCATACCACAGTAGATTTCCTCAGGAGTCCCATCGGCAGCCTCATAAAACCCTTGAATAACAAAGAAGTCGGCATCATGGCAGATATTCTGGGAATCAATGGGATTACCGGCACTTTTACAGAAAGACAAAAAATACACCGCATCCAGCAGGTTCGTTTTCCCCATGCCGTTCTGTCCGAAAAAGCAGTTTAACTTGGGCGAGAATGAAAGCTCCACCTGCTCCAAGTTCTTATAATTGAGTATAGATATACGTTTCAGTATCATTATAGTAACGATGAGTTCGGTTACAAAGATAATGCAAAACCGAAAGCAGTACAAAATAAGCCTGCTTATTTTTAATACAGAGGTGAAGCCCGGCTTATTGAAAAGTAGAAATAATTTCGGTGTTTTCTGATACAAAACAAAAAAAGATGCCGCTAAATTTCGTTGATAGCTATAAAAAACTTACTTTTGCGGGTCGAAATAGATAAATAAGAATAATAACAAAAAGATTATATAAAAATGGCAGAACAAAAAAAGACGAATGAAGCCTTAAACGTGGAGGATGCACTGACACAATCGGAGGCCTTTTTCATTAAGAACAAAAAAGCAATCATCGGCGCTGTAGTAGCAGTAATCATCATCATTGCCGGTGTAGTGATGTACAAGAACCTTTATGCAGACCCCCGTGAAGAAAAAGCACAAGCTGCCTTATTCAAAGGGCAAGAATACTTCGAAGCAGACGCTTATGCACAAGCACTGAACGGTGATAGCATCGGTTTTGCCGGATTTGTAAAAGTGGCAGACGAATACAGCGACACAAAAGCAGCCAATCTTGCAAAAGCTTATATGGGTCTCTGCTATGCACACCTCGGTAAATATGACGAAGCAGTGAAAGCATTGGACAGCTTTGACGGAGACGACCAAATGGTAGCTCCTGCCATGAAAGGTGCTATGGGTAACTGCTATGCGCAGCTCGGCCAACTGGACAAAGCCGCTTCCATGCTGCTGAAAGCCGCCAACGAAGCCGACAACAACTCCCTCAGCCCCATCTACCTGCTGCAAGCTGGAGAAATCCTGGTAAAGCAAGGTAAGTATGACGATGCAATCCAGGCGTATACCACTATCAAGGATAAATACTTCCGTTCATACCAGGCAATGGATATCGATAAGTATATCGAACAAGCCAAACTATTGAAGAAGTAATATACCTTATTATAAAAATATCTCAGGCACGGATTACACGGAAAACACGGAAAGACACAATAGCCGTGAATCCGTGTAGTCCGTGCCTCTTTTATCTCTCCTCTCCCTTTAATTTTCAATTATTAATTCTTAATTCCTTATTTATGGCAACAGCTTATCACAATCTTTCAGACTACGATTTCAGTTCTGTACCCAGCGCGGAAAAAATGAAATTCGGCATCGTTGTATCTGAGTGGAATTATAATATTACCGGCGCTCTCCTAAAAGGTGCCATAGACACCTTAAAAAAACATGGAGCCAAAGATGAAAATATTCTGGTAAAAACAGTACCCGGCAGTTTTGAACTGACTTTCGGCGCCAACCAACTTATCGAATACAGCGAAGTCGATGCAGTTATTGCAATTGGTTGTGTTGTCAGAGGAGATACTCCACATTTTGACTATGTTTGTATGGGTGCTACCCAAGGAATTACCCAATTAAACGCAAGTGGCGATGTACCAGTAATTTACGGATTAATTACTACCAATACTATGGAGCAAGCAGAAGACCGCGCCGGTGGCAAGCTGGGTAATAAAGGAGACGAATGTGCAATTACTGCAATAAAAATGATAGATTTTGCTTGGAGTTTACAAAAATAGTCGTATCTTTGCACCGCAATTGAGAAACAAAGCTACTCAATGAGAGAATTGAGATAGAATCTTAAGTGCAAAAGGGCAAATACCAGAGTGGCCAAATGGGGCAGACTGTAAATCTGCTGGCTTA
>OBUU01000469.1_pt1 | contig 18691 bp, 17 predicted proteins | sample 1475981 | NCBI WGS metagenome assembly OBUU01 (sample SAMEA2579966, study PRJEB22360) | human gut metagenome | biome: human gut; feature: human-associated habitat; material: faeces | place: Denmark | collected 2008/2010 | reverse complement strand
CGCACCAGTCGCGGGCGGGCCACCTACGCCACCCCCCGCTCCGCCAGCGGCTGAACAAGCTGGTCGCTGGCGAAAGGTTGGTGGATAGCATCGCGCGCCCGGGCGTGGGCGAGGCCGAAATTCAGCACTTCGCGGGTCGGCAGGCTGGCGCCGCTGCGCCCCAGCGCAATCCGCGCATCGGTAAACTCACGCAGCGGGTTCCAGGCGTCGGGAGGATTCATACCGGTTCTCCTTGCGGCAGGACGGAAAGCAGCGGATGGCGGGCATCGGTCAGACGCAGCGCGCCGTGGCGGTCAATAATCTGCATCTTCGTCAGCCAGTCGGCGAACTCAGGCGCATGCTGTAAACCCAGCAGTCGGCGGGCGTAAAGGGCATCGTGGAACGAGGTGCTTTGGTAGTTGAGCATAATATCGTCTGCCCCCGGTACGCCGATCAAAAAGGTCAGCCCGGCCGCGCAAAGCAGCGTCAACAGGGTATCCATATCGTCCTGATCCGCTTCGGCGTGATTGGTGTAGCAAACGTCGCAGCCGATGGGCAGCCCCATCAGCTTGCCGCAGAAGTGATCTTCCAGCCCGGCGCGGATAATCTGCTTACCATCGTACAGATACTCCGGGCCGATAAAGCCCACCACCGTATTGACCAGCAGCGGCTCAAAATGACGGGCGACGGCGTAGGCCCGGGCTTCGCAGGTCTGCTGGTCAACGCCGTGATGGGCGTTGGCGGAAAGAGCGCTGCCCTGGCCGGTTTCAAAATACATCACGTTGTTGCCCAGCGTGCCGCGGTTCAGGCTAAGCGCCGCTTCCCGCGCTTCCTGCAGCAGCGCCAGATTAATGCCAAAACCGCTGTTGGCGGCTTCGGTACCGGCCACCGACTGGAACACCAGATCCACCGGCGCGCCGCGCTCAATCAGCTGCAGGGTGTTGGTGACGTGGGTCAAAATGCACGACTGGGTCGGAATGGCGAAGCGCTGAATGATATCGTCAAGCATATGGTTCAACTGCGCCAGCACCGGCAGGCTGTCGCTGGCCGGATTGATGCCGATCACCGCGTCTCCTGCGCCATACAGCAGGCCGTCGAGCATGCTGGCGGCGATGCCTTTGAGGTCATCGGTCGGGTGATTAGGCTGCAGGCGCACGCTCAGGCGCCCCGGCAGGCCGATAGTGTTGCGAAAACGGGTGACGACCCGGCATTTGCTGGCGGCGAGGATCAGATCCTGATTGCGCATCAGCTTGCTGACCGCGGCGGCCATCTCCGGGGTTATCGCGCGGGCGACCTGGCGCAGCGCCGCTTCATCGGTGGCGTCGTCGAGCAGCCAGTCGCGAAAATCGCCGACCGTAAGATGGCGAATCGCCGCGAAGCCCCGGGCGTCGTGGGTATCGAGGATCAGCCGGGTCACCTCATCCTGCTCGTAGGGAATCAGCGGATTATCGAGAATCTCGGTGAGCGGAACCTCCGCCAGCGCCATTTTTGCCGCCATCCGCTCTTCGGCGGAGCCGGCGATAACGCCCGCCAGCGCGTCGCCGGAACGCGCAGGGGAGGCCTTCGCCAGTAGGGTTTTCAGGCTCTCAAAGCGCCATACCTGGCCCGATAGCGTGGTTTTATACATGTGTCGCCTCCTCAGGAGACCGTACGCAGCTGCGGATCCACCGCCGCGCGCTGGCGAGCCGCTGCGGTCTTGCGAAACCACAGGTAGCCGCCGAGCATCATGGCGGCGAAAATCAGCGCCAGCAGCGTGTTGTACCAGACCATCGCCACCAGGCAGAGCACCGCCATGGCCAGCGCGAAGGCCGGCGCCCACGGATAGAGCGGCGCGCGGAACGGTCGAATCAGCTTCGGCTCGCTGCGGCGCAGCTTAAACAGCGCCGCCATCGAGGTGATATACATAACAATAGCGCCAAATACCGACATCGTGACGATACAGGCGGTCAGCGGCATCCCGCTAATGGTGATCAGCGAATCGGAGAAAATGGCGGCGATGCCGACCACGCCCCCGGCGAGGATCGCCAGATGCGGCGTGCGGGTGCGGCGGTTCAGCGTCGCCAGCCCGGCGGGGAGATAGCCCGCGCGCGCCAGAGAGTAAATCTGACGCGAGTAGCCCATGATAATCCCGTGGAACGAGGCCACCAGGCCAAACAGCCCCAGCCACACCAGCATATGCAGCCAGCCGCTGCTGTTGCCGACCACCTTTTTCATCGCCAGCGGTAGCGGGTCGTTGATATTGGCCAGGGTTCGCCAGTCGCCGACGCCGCCGGCAAAGACCATCACGCCTATCGCCAGTACGGTCAGGGTCAGAATGCCGCCGCCCAGCGCCCGGGGAATAGTGCGCTGCGGATCTTTAGCTTCTTCGGCGGCCATCGATGCGCCTTCAATCGCCAGAAAGAACCAGATCGCGAACGGGATGGCGGCAAACATGCCCGGCAGCGCCAGGCCGCTAAAGCTTTCCGCGCCCGCCCAGCCGTTAGCGGTAAAATGGCTCCAGGAGAAGCCCGGCGCGACCACGCCCATAAACACCAGCAGTTCGAAAATCGCTAATAACGTCACCACCAGCTCAAAGGTGGCGGCAATCCCCACGCCGAGAATATTCAGCGTCATAAAGATAATATAGGCGCCGCAGGCCACCCATTTGGGGTCGAGCGCCGGAAACTGCACGTTCAGATAGGCGCCGATGGCCATAGCGATGGCGGGCGGGGCGAAGACGAATTCAATCAGGGTCGCGAAGCCGGCGATAAACCCGCCGGTGGGGCCAAAGGCGCGGTAGGCGTAGGCAAAAGGTCCGCCCGCATGCGGAATGGCGGTTGTCAGCTCGGTGAAGCTAAAAATAAAGGCGCAGTACATCGCGGCGATGGCCAGCGCGACGATCAGAAAGCCCAGCGTCCCGGCCTGGGACCAGCCGTAGCTCCAGCCAAAATACTCCCCGGAAATAACCAGCCCAACGGCGATCCCCCATAAGCGGAAACTGCCGAGCGTTCTTTTAAGCGTTGTGGTTTGCTCTGTCATGTTCGTTGCCTCGCCAGATAAAGATATCGGGAGGGTTGCAAAGAGAATGCCAGGGCATACCACCGATAAACGCGGCGGTTTAAGAACCTATCCCATTAGGGCTATCTTATTTGCCAGTTTGGCCCTGGGCAGTGCTCAGACAATACTCACAGAGTGTTGAACGCCCTTCAGGGCGGCCCGCAGGGGGAGCGTAGCGAACCATCCTCACGTACTACGTGTACGCTCCGGTTCTTGCGCGCTGTCCGTGTCCAAACGGTCTGCAACGATTACGCCTGTTGGGCCAGGCTCTACGCCAACGAGGATCAAAAAAGGGGCAGACCGCGCCCGGCGGAAGAGTCGCCGTGGTGCAGCTGCCCGCAAATGTGGCGTTACTGGTGCACGATGGCGCCAGCGTCTTGTTGAATTACCGGACCTGCTTTCACCTGCAGGTTAAGTCCTTTACTCTCCAGCTCGGCATTGCGAATGCGCAGGCCGCGGTCGGCTTCAATATTGACGTTGCTAAAATGGAAACCGCTGAGCGGCGCTTCCGGGGTACCGATAATATAGGCCGCCGCTTTGCTGTCGCCGGTGGAGGTTAAATTCTCAACGGTGATGTTACTGAAGTGCGGAGTCTTGTATTTATCGAACGGCTGTTTCGGGTCGCTGTCCGGCGGATAGATCTGCTCGCCGAGGGTAAAGCCGCCTGCCTGCAACAACTTATCGACCTCGGCCTGCACAATCGGCGCGGCTTTGTAATAGGCGGAGAACACCAGCGGCACCTCAACGTTATGCATTCTGGTATTACGGTAGACGATATTTTTTACCTCGCCGCCTTTGCCGCGCGGGCTTTTAATCCGAATGCCGTACATCGAACCTTCGAAGGTATTGTTTTCCACCAGCACGTTATTCACGCCGCCTGCGCTCTCGCTGCCGATGGAGATCCCGCGCCCCTGCTTCAGAGTGTTGTTGGCGATATAGATGTTATCCACCACGCCGTCCGGGAAGCGCGGGTCGGCTTTCTCCGCCTTGATGGCAATATGGTCGTCGTTACAGTCGATATAGTTGTTGGTAATACGGATATTCTGGCTATCGATAGGATCGATGGCGTCGGTGTTCGGCGCATGCCACGGCGAAAGAATACGCGTGCCGTTGATATCGACATCGTGCGCGTAGCGGGTGACCACGTGGAAGCTGGGTGAATGGGTGAGGGTCACGCCGTCGATAAGCACGTTGCTGGCGCGGGTGATATAAATCAGCCGTGGCCGGTCGGTACCGCCTTTCTTGCCGGTGGCGCGGATATTTTCCCGCCAGCGTTCCCACCACACCGCGCCCTGGCCGTCGATAGTGCCTTCACCGACGATGGCCACGTTTTGCGCGTCGGCGATGCTGATAAACGGCAGCCAGCCGTTTTCCGCTTCGGCGTATCGCGTTTTATCATCGCCGCGATAGGCAGCCACTTCGGTTGAGGCCACCAGGGTGGCGTCTTTCTCCAGCTTAAGCTGAATATTATTCTTCAGAAACAGCGGGTTGGTGAGGAAATTACCTTTCGGCACCAGCACCGTTCCCCCTCCGGCGGCGGCGCAGTCATCAATCGCTTTTTGAATGGCATCGGTGTTGAGCGCGATTTGCAGCCGATGGCCTTCTGCGCCGTAGTGGGTGATATCACAGACTTTATCGGGAAACTTCACGGAACTCGCGGCCTGAGCGGCGTGCAGCGGTAGAAGGCCGACGGCGGCAGCGGCGGCCCACAGAGGCAAAGCGCGGGGTATCATGGCATTATCCTTTTTTGGTTTGTTGTTTTGTAAAATTAGCACCAATGTTTTGATTTAATGAGGGCGGCGATCACGGTTTCTCTTTTGTCGTTATTCTGCCCATAAGTGGCGATGATGATTTGGGCGAATGCATAGATGACAGGCCCGGCGGCTTTGCAATTTGGCGACAGGCGGGGTATAAGGAACCTCTTATCTGGATGTTTAGATGTCTATACGCCCATGGGGTCAAATGCAAACAACACAACAACAAGGTGGGCAGCTTAAGCGCACCATGAAGACTCGCCACCTGATCATGCTGTCGCTGGGTGGCGTTATTGGCACAGGGCTATTTTTTAATACCGGCTATATCATCTCCACCACCGGAGCGGCGGGCACGCTGCTGGCCTATCTGATTGGCGCGCTGGTGGTCTGGCTGGTGATGCAGTGTCTGGGCGAACTTTCGGTGGCGATGCCGGAAACCGGGGCGTTTCACGTCTACGCCGCGCGCTATCTCGGCCCGGCGACCGGGTATACCGTCGCCTGGCTCTACTGGCTGACCTGGACCGTCGCGCTTGGCTCAAGCTTCACCGCCGCCGGATTCTGCATGCAGTACTGGTTCCCGCAGGTGCCGGTATGGGTCTGGTGCGTGGTATTCTGCGCGGTGATTTTCGCGCTTAACGTTATCTCCACCCGCTTCTTTGCCGAAGGTGAATTCTGGTTCTCGCTGGTGAAGGTGGTCACCATTATCGCCTTTATTATTCTCGGCGGGGCGGCGATCTTTGGCATCATTCCGATGCAGGATGGCTCTCCGGCGCCGGGGCTGCGCAATATCACCGCCGAAGGCTGGTTCCCGCACGGCGGTCTGCCGATCCTGATGACCATGGTGGCGGTTAACTTCGCTTTCTCCGGCACCGAGCTTATCGGCATCGCGGCGGGGGAAACGGAGAATCCGCATAAAGTCATTCCGGTGGCCATTCGTACCACCATCGCCCGGCTGATTATCTTTTTCATCGGCACCGTCTTCGTGCTGGCGGCGCTGATCCCGATGCAGCAGGCGGGAGTCGAGAAAAGCCCGTTTGTGCTGGTGTTTGAAAAGGTCGGTATTCCCTACGCGGCGGATATCTTTAACTTTGTGATCCTGACGGCGATTCTGTCGGCGGCCAACTCTGGCCTTTACGCCTCCGGGCGGATGCTGTGGTCGCTCTCCAATGAAAAAACGCTGCCGTCCTGTTTTACCAAATTGACCAGGAACGGGGTACCGCTGACGGCGATTTCGGTCAGCATGCTCGGCGGCGTGCTGGCGCTTTTCTCCAGCGTCGTGGCCCCGGATACGGTGTTTGTCGCGCTGTCGGCGATTTCCGGTTTTGCGGTGGTGGCGGTATGGCTGAGCATTTGCGCCTCGCACTTTATGTTCCGCCGTCGCCATCTGCAGCAGGGGAAGGCGCTAAGCGAACTGCACTATCGCGCGCCGTGGTATCCGCTGGTGCCGGTGCTGGGATTTGTGCTTTGCCTGGTAGCCTGCGTGGGTCTGGCGTTTGACCCGAGTCAGAGGATTGCGCTGTGGTGCGGGATCCCGTTCGTGGCACTGTGTTATGGTGCGTATTATCTGACTCGTTCACGGAAACTCACCCAGGAGCCTCAACATGTCGCAGAATAATCCGTTAACCGCCCTCCTCGACGCAAAGCCCTTTATCCTGCTGGACGGCGCGATGGCGACGGAGCTGGAAGCGCGCGGCTGCAATCTTGCCGACAGCCTGTGGTCGGCGAAAGTGCTGGTCGACAACCCGGAGCTTATCCGCGAAGTTCACCTCGACTATTTCCGCGCCGGCGCGCAGGTGGCGATCACCGCCAGCTATCAGGCCACTCCGGCAGGTTTTGCCGCCCTCGGCCTTGATGAAGCGCAGTCGAAAGCGCTGATCGGCAAAAGCGTTGAGCTGGCCCGCAAGGCGCGGGAAGCGTATCTGGCGGAAAACCCGCAGGCGGGCGCGTTGCTGGTTGCCGGTTCGGTCGGGCCGTACGGCGCCTTCCTGGCGGACGGCTCGGAGTATCGCGGCGATTATGTCCGCAGCGATGAGGAATTTCAGGCATTTCATCGTCCGCGCGTGGAAGCGCTGCTCGACGCCGGGGCCGATCTGCTGGCCTGTGAAACGATGCCGAATTTCGCCGAGATGAAGGCGCTGGCGGAGCTGCTGACTGCCTATCCGCGCGCGCGGGCATGGTTCTCGTTTACCCTGCGCGATGCGCAGCATCTCAGCGACGGCACGCCGCTGCGGGAAGTGGTTGCCGTGCTGGCAAACTATCCGCAGGTGGTGGCGCTGGGCATTAACTGTATCGCGCTGGAAAACACCACCGCCGCGCTGGCGCATCTGCATAGCCTGACGGCGCTGCCGCTGGTGGTTTATCCTAACTCCGGGGAGCACTATGACGCGGTATCCAAGACCTGGCATCGCCACGGCGAAGCCTGTGCAACGCTGGCGGAATATTTACCCCAGTGGCTGGCGGCGGGGGCGAAGCTGATTGGCGGCTGCTGCCGCACGACGCCGAAGGATATTGCCGAACTGAACGCGCGGCGTTGAGTTTGCGCCGGGTGGCGGCTGATGCCTTACCCGGCCTACAACGTGCACGAATCGTAGGCCGGGTAAGCGTAAGCGCTACCCGGCATCAATCACTTGGCATCCGCTAACACAAACATCCCGTACGGGTGGATTTCGAGATAATAGTGCTCGCCGACATCCGGCTGCAGCCGCGTCGCGTTCACCTGCAGCAAAATTTCCTGCCCGTGCCACTCTACCGTCACCTCGTACTGCGGTCCCATATAGGCCACGTGGCGAATCGTGCAGCGCTGGCTCTCCTCGCCGCGATCGCTCAGGGTGATTGCCTCCGGGCGCACGCCGACGCTGCCCTCGCCCTGGGCGGCAAAATGCGGCGGCCTCGGCAGGCCAAAACCCATAAAATAAGATCCGCGGCCTCGGCAGCCGATAGCCATAAATATTGACAAAATCCTCGCTAAAGGCGGCCGGGAACAGGTTGGCATCGCCCATAAAGCTCGCCATAAAGCGCGACGCGGGCTGGCGGTAAAGATCCTGCGGCGAGCCGATCTGCATGATATGTCCCTTATTCATCACCAGCACGGTATCGGAAACCGCAAAGGCTTCGCTCTGATCATGGGTCACGTACAGCGAGGTGATATCAAACTGCTTCTGTAACTCGCGGATCTTATCGCGCATGCTGCGCCGCAGGTTGGCGTCGAGGTTGCTTAAGGGCTCATCAAACAGCAGCACCTTTGGCTTGAGGATCAGGGCGCGCGCCAGCGCCACGCGCTGCTGCTGACCGCCGGAGATCTGATCGACATAGCGATCTTCGAATCCTTCCAGATCCACCATCGCCAGCGCCTCCTTCACCCGCGCTTTCACGTCGCTGCGCGACACGCCGAGCATCTTCAGACCGTAGCCGACGTTGTCCCCCAGCGACATATGCGGAAACAGGGCGTAAGACTGAAATACCATACAGATGTCGCGCTGCTGAATGGAGCGATGAGTAACGTCTTCGCCATCGATGAAAATCTGTCCTTCGCTCGGTTTTTCCAGCCCGGCGACCAGGCGCAGAATGGTGGTCTTGCCGCAGCCGGAAGGGCCGAGCAGGGTCACCATTTGTCCCTGAGGGATGGTGAGATTGATATTGTCGATAACCGTGTTGCTGCCGAATCGCTTGGTGACGTTGCGCAGCTCAACAAAATTTTTCTGACTCATAGTGCGCTCCATTACGCCTGGTTTTTGGCTTTTGACCGGGAGATACGCGCTTCCCCGATCAGCCAGTCAAAGATAAAAATAATCGCCAGCATCACGACGATCAGAATCGATCCGTAGGCGATCGCCACGCCGTATTCGCCGTCTTCCACCCGGTTGAGGATATAGGCGGTAGCGACGCGGGTGTCCGGCGTCACGAGGAACACAATGGCGCTGACGGTGGTAATGGCGCGCACAAAGCTGTAGATCAGCGCCGAGAGGATCGCCGGGCGCAGCAGCGGCAGCAGGATATGCGTAATGGTGCGCAGGGAACCCGCGCGCAGGCTGAGCGACGCTTCGTCCAGCGATTTGTCGATCTGGCCTAAACCGGCAATACCTGCCCGAATGCCCACCGGCACGTTACGCATGACCATCGAGATAATCACAATCGCCGCCGTTCCGGTGAGGTACACCGGCGCGCTGTTAAAGGCGAGAATATAGGAGACGCCCGCCACGGTGCCCGGCACCGCGAAGCACAGCATGGTGGTGAACTCGATGGTCTTTTTGCCTTTAAACTGCTGTCGCACTACGATCCAGGCGATCAGCAGGCCGAAAGCGGCGGTGATGGGCGCGGCGATCCCGGCGTAAAGCAGAGTATCGAGCAGCGAAGGCCAGGCGCCGTCGCTCATCCCCTGGCCGAACAGCTTGATAAAGTTATCCAGCGTCAGGGTGTAGTCCACGCCCCAGTTAACGGTAAAGCTGCCGTAGAAAATACTGCCGTAGAGCAGGGCGTTGAAGGCGATCCACACCGCCAGAATGGCGATCACGCTCCACACCAGGGTCACCGGCAGCGGCTGCACGTCGCCACGGTAGGACTTGCCGGAAACCGTGACGTAAGAGCGCTTGCCGATCCACATATACTGAATGCAGAACACCAGCAGCGAGAACAGCAGCAGGAATGCGCCGAGAGTACTGGCGGCCTGATAATCGAGCTGCGAACCGGTGATATAGAAGTAGATTTGCGTCGCCAGTACGTCGAAGTTGCCGCCGAGCACCAGCGGGTTGCTGAAGTCGGCCAGCGACTGAACGATGACGATTAAAAACGCGTTCGCCAGCGCCGGTTTCAGCAGCGGGACGAAGACGCCGTTGAAGGTCTGCCAGCGGCTGGCGCGCAGGGTGTACGACGCCTCCTCCAGCGACGGATGAATGGTCTTAATCGCGCCGTCGAGGATCATAAACGCCATCGGGGTGAACGCCAGCACCTGCGCCAGCCAGATGCCGGTAAATCCGTACAGCCAGTTGGTGTTGGTTAAGCCAAACCAGTCGACCATCAGTTCGGTGATGTAGCCGGAACGGCCCATCATCAGGGTAACGCCGAGACCGACGACAAACGGCGGGGTGACGATCGGCAGAATCGAGAAAATGCGGCCAATAATCGCGCTGCGCTGGGCGATACGGGTGGTGTAAATCGCCAGCACCAGACCAAAGAAAGTGCAGCCGATGCCTACCGCAATTGACAGGGCGATGGAGTTGAGGATCACCTGGACAATATGCGCCTGCGACAGCACGGCCATAAACGCCAGCGGGGCAAACTCGCCGGCGTCGTTAGTGAACATCGGGATGAAAATAGCGATGCTCGGCCAGACGATAAAGACGCCGATTAACGCCACGATGGTGACCAGCGAACCAATGACAAAGCGGTCGCCCCCCAGCCATTCCAGGCGGGTGAGCGCCAGGGTCATGATGGCCCCCAGCGCGACAAACAGCACGATGGTGGCGTAGCCTAATCCGCGGCCTTCCACGGTGGCGCTGACGACGATAAACGCCATACAGCAGAACGCCCAGCCAGCATCGAGATAGTGGCGGCTGCGCTGCTCCCGCCTGGCTTCCTGAAAGGGACGAATCAGCAGCAGGCTCGGTAACAGATACCACAGCCAGCTGATATTGAACTGTGACCAGCCGTAGGCCGCGAGAATTTCATCGCTCGTGGACTCCAGCAGACCGTAATCCAGGCTCCAGCTCGGCAGCAGGGCAAACGCCAGCCAGCCGAATAAAACCCAAAGGAATATCGCATCCCGCTTTTTCACGGGATGGAGTGCAAGTGTGTGTGACATAAGTTTTCCGGTGTCGTAGGCCGGGTAGGGCAGTGATGCCGCCACCCGGCAAATGAACGCAATGCGGGCTTATTTACCCATCTTCACTTCGCTAACCCATTTATTGATTAGCGCTTTACGCACGTCCGTTGAGCCGTATTTATCCATGTCATAGTTGATGAGCTTCAGGTCGTCGAGCTTCAGCGAGTTCGGCGAGGTGTCGGCGGTAGTGTTGGTCAGGATCTGATAAGACTTGCCTTTCTTCCACGCCAGCTCCTGGGCATCTTTCGACAGCACCCAGTCGACAAACAGTTTGGCGTTGTCGAGGTTGCGCGCGCCCTTCAGGATACTGACGCCGCCAATTTCATAGCCGGTGCCTTCGCACGGCGAGATCAGCTCCAGCGGCGCGCCCTGTTCTTTTTCCAGCGAATAGTCGTGCAGGAAGCCGATGCCGATGGCCGTTTCACCGCGGGCGGCGTTGCGGGCCGGGGCGATACCGGACTTCGTGTACTGGGAGACGTTAGCGTTAAGCTGTTTGAGATAATCGAAAGCCTGATCGTCCCCCCACAGCTGGGCGAAGGTCGCCAGCGCGGTGTAGGCGGTGCCGGAACTCTGCGGGTCGGCAATCTGAATTTCGCCTTTATATTCCGGTTTAGTCAGATCTTTCCAGCATTTCGGCACCGGCAGATTTTTCTCTTTCAGGCGCTGGGTGTTCACGCCGAAGCCGAGTATGCCAACGTACACCGCCGAGGAGTAGTTGCCTTTCAGCTTCGCCGGATCGCGGAACTGCTCCATCACCTGCGCAAGATTGGGCGATTTATAGGGCTGCAGCAGGCCCATTTCACCGGCCTGGGACTGCGGGTCGAGGGTGCCGCCGTACCAGACATCCGCCTGCGGGTTTTTCTTCTCGGCATCGACCTTCGCCAGCGTGCTGCCGGAACCGTTGCGAATAAATGAGGTTTTTACGTCATATTTTTCGCCGAAGGCTTTGGTTTCCGCCTCACACATTTCGTTGGTGGCGCTGCAATAGACCACCAGACGACCTTTGGCGTGCGCCGCGCCGCTTAACGTCGCCAGCGCAATGCCGGAAGCAATCAGGGTAGTGACCAGCGTTTTTTTCATTATTTTATCCTTTGAGCAGCAGAGGTAGTAATGCTCGCCATCAGCAGCGGCATCAGCAATAAACCCATCAGAACTGCGGCGACCGAGAGTAAACTGAACATGCCCGACCAGCCGTAGCGTTCAATGACCAGCGACAGAGGCCAGCCCGCCAGCGCTGCCCCCAGATAGGCGAACAGGCCAAGAAATCCGGTAATTGAACCCGCCGCCGCTTTGTGTCCGCACTCCACCGCCGCGAGGCCAATCAGCATTTGTGGGCCAAAAACGAAGAAGCCCACCGTAAAGAAACACACCGCCAGCAGCGCGTAGTGATGGACCGGCGCCAGCCAAAGCGCGGCGACGGAGACCATCAACCCCAGCGTGAACAGTAAAATCATCGGCGCCCGCTGGCCGCTGAACAGCAGATCCGAGCCCCATCCGGCGAACAACGCCCCGAGCAGACCGCCCGCTTCAAACAGCATCACCGTGGCGTTGGCGCTGAGCAGATTGACGCCGTGGCTCTCCGTCAGCCAGATGTTGCCCCAGTCGTTGAGCGCGATGCGGATCAGATAGACCAGCACGTAAGAGACGCCCAGCAGCCAGATCATCGGATTCTTCAGCATCGTGGTGCGCAGCATCTGCCATAGCCCCATCGGCGGGCTTTGCTGCTCCTGGCGCAGCTCCAGCGGGTCGTTACGCCAGCGGCCTACTGACGGCAATCCCTCTTCGCGGGGCGTTCCTTTCAGGTGCAGCGTTAACCAGATGCCTGATGCCATGCTGATCGTCCCCGGTGCCAGCATCGCCGCCTGCCAGCCCCACCAGTGGGCGGCAAAGGCGCTAATCAGCGGGATAATCGCTCCGCCGATATTGATCGACATATTCCAGCAGCCCCACCAGAAGCCGCGTTCGTTGCGCGAGTACCAGTGGGTCAGCAGGCGGGCGCAGGGAGGCCAGCCCCAGCCCTGAAAAAATCCGTTCAGCGTCCAGACCGCCAGCAGCAGCGTCAGCGATTCGCCGAAGGCGAACACCACGTTCAGCAGACCGGTGGCGAACAGGCCCACGCCCATAAACCAGCGCTGCCCGTGGCTGTCGTGCCACAGTCCGGCGGTAAACTTCGACAGACCGTAGGTCAGGTAAAACAGCGATCCCAGCAGGCCGATATCGCCTTTATCCAGACCCAGATCCGTTTGCAGCGCCGGCAATACGTAGTTGACGCTTTTGCGCGTCAGGTAAAACGCCGCATATCCGATGACCATGTACATCAGCAGCTGCGGACGCAGCGTCCGGTAATGTTGATTAATGTCGGTTGCTGAGCGCATCGCCGTCTCCGTTTTGCTGACTATATGAAAGTGAAATCGAAAGGGGATGAGAGAAAGTCCGGAGTGACTAAGACTTTTTCCTGGTTAGCCGGCTGTTTGTTGCAAATTTGTGGGCAAGTTAACAATTACCCGCGTCCCATGCTGCGACTCCAGGGTCAGCTCTCCGCCCAGGGCGCTGACCCGTTCACGCATACCCTGAATGCCGAAGCCGGCCATTTTGTCGGGGCTGATACCGATACCGTTGTCCTTGACCTCCAGGCGCAGCAGCGTCCCCTGCTGATACAGAGCAATGGCAACCTCGCTGGCGTCGGCGTGTTTACAGACGTTGTTAAGCAGCTCCTGTAGCAGCCGATAGAGGGTAAAACGTACCGTTTCGCTCTCCGGCGTGGCGGTGAGCCGGTAGTCAAAGCGGCAGCGGATACCGCGCTCGGCAAAGGCAAACTCATTGAGCAAATGGTGCAGCGCCTCTTTAAACGACAGTTCATCAAGGGCCGGGGGGCGTAGCTGGCGCAGCAGCTGGCGGGTAGAGTGGTGAATACGCCGGGCGAGATCGTTAATCTGGCTGGCGGCGGCCTGGGTTTGCGCCGGATCGCGCGCTCGCTTCACCAGCTGCGACTGGATCTGAATGGCGGTAATATTCTGGCCGATTTCGTCGTGCAGCTCGCGCGCCAGGCTTTTGCGCGTATCCTCTTCGGTATGGATCAGCTTTTCGGTTAGCGCCCGCCGCGCCGCCAGCTCCGCCTCCAGCCGCTGACGATAGTGGTGCAGGTTTTGCGCCAGGTGCTGCTGGCGACTGATGGCAATCCCCAGCCCGATACCGAGCAGCGCCTGGGTCGCCAGAAAAATCTCCAGCTCCACCAGGTTGCTGAATCCGACGCCAACCTGGCGGGCGATGGTGATCATCATGCTGCCCAGCAGACCGGAGAGAACGCCGCCCTGCCAGCCGAACTTCCACGCCATCACCACGTTGGGCAGAAACACCACAATTAACAGCAGACGCTCGATTTCCGGCGACAGAACCATTTGGGTGCCGATGCCAATAATAAAGAACAGGCTGCACCAGATGATCAATGAGGTGCGCAGCGGCGGATTATTGGTATCCAGCCCCAGCAGGTGGTAGCGGTGCTGCTGGCGCAGGAATTCAAAAATCAGATAGACAAACGGCGTCAGCAGCACCCCGCCGGTAAACGAGGCCAGACCGAGCATCATCGCCGGACTTTTCACAAACGGCGAGAGCAGGGCGGTGTTGAGTAATGCGCTGGCGGTAACCGTGGCCAGCGGCAGCGTCAGCCGCTGCCAGTAAAGGGGGAAGCGGTGCCAGAACTGTTGGGCGATGCCGGCGGGAAGCAGGCCGATCAACGGCGCGGCCAGCAGAATATAGCCGTTCAGCAGCTGTTCGCCGTGCAGCCAGAACAGCATCAGCACGGGAGGCAGCACCAGCGCGGGCCAGTAGCGGCGCGAAAGCAGGATCAGCAGCGCCAGATAGACGCCGTGAGGCAGGAACAGCGCCGCCTGCTGGCCGTTATGGGTCAGGTAAAACCCGAGCGTCCACAGCATCAGCCAGCCGCTTCCCCAGGCCAGCACGATGAACAGCGAGATGACGCTGTGGCGAAGGCTGCGCGACATTAATGACCCGCCAGCAGCTGGTGGTCGAGGGCGAAATGGACCAGATCAATGGTGCTGTGGCACTGCAGTTTGCCCAGCACGTTGGCGCGATGAACGTGCACCGTCTTGTGGCTGAGATCGAGCTTGAAGGCGATTTCCTTGACGCTGTCGCCTTTAACGAGCAAATCAAACACTTCGCGTTCACGCGGGGTGAGCACCTCGAGCACCTGCGCCGGTTGCTCTCCGCCGCGTAGCGCCCGCAGGGCATCGGCGCACAGGTAGTGTCCACCCATACCGACGGAACGCACCGCCTGCACGAGTTCCTCCGGGCCGCAGCGTTTGGTCAGATAGCCGCTGGCGCCGGCATCAAGGGCGCTCTGCACGAAGGCCGGGGTGTCGTAAATGCTGAGAATAATGGCGCGAAACTGCGGCTTTTGCGCGCGCAGGCGCTTTAGCAGGCTCAGGCCGTTCTCATCCGGCATGGCGATATCCATGACCGCCACGTTGACGTCGTCGCGCAATAATGCCGGCCAGGCTTCCGCCGCGCTGCTGAACTGGCCAACCACCTCGAGATCCTCTTCGAGGCTGAGTAACTGCGCAAAGCCTGAACGCACCACCACATGGTCATCGACCAGCACCACTCGAATCATGTTTCTTCTCTCTTAGCGCATCATGGTTCTATGATGCCTGCCGCCGCTGCGCTGGCAATCAATCAGGCGCAGTTATGCAATGAATGTAACAAAATCGCAATACACTTCATCCTTCAAGCTGCCTCTTTGTTGGCTTCGTTTGCCCGCCCCGGTCACTGACTTATGTCAGCTCCCGGGGACGAACAACCTTGCCGCCTCGATGCAGCATGAATGATTTTGTGTATAAGCATTGCCGATTTTTTTCTAAAAACGCTTTGTTCTTAGCAAGAATTTTTAATTACTTCATCAAACGCATCGCGCCGGAAATACTGCACCCATAACAACTATGGGAAGCAGACACTATGGCACTATCATCGCGTATCACACTCATTGCCGCGCTGGCGCTGGCGGCATTCCAGGCCCAGGCGGTGAACGTCACCGTGGCGTATCAGACCTCCGCCGAACCGGCGAAAGTCGCCCAGGCGGACAACACCTTCGCCAAAGCGAGCGGGGCGACCGTCGACTGGCGCAAGTTTGACAGCGGCGCGAGCATCGTGCGGGCGCTGGCTTCCGGCGACGTGCAGATCGGCAACCTCGGCTCCAGCCCGCTGGCGGTCGCCGCCACCCAGCAGGTGCCGATTGAAGTCTTTCTGCTGGCCTCAAAGCTCGGTAACTCCGAAGCGCTGGTGGTCAAAAAGAGCATCACCAAACCGCAAGACCTGATCGGCAAACGCATCGCCGTGCCATTTATCTCTACGACTCACTACAGCCTGCTGTCGGCGCTGAAGCACTGGGGGATTAAACCGGGGCAGGTGCAGATCCTCAACCTGCAGCCGCCGGCGATTATTGCCGCCTGGCAGCGCGGCGACATTGACGGCGCCTACGTCTGGGCGCCGGCGGTCAACGCGCTGGAAAAAGACGGCACGGTTCTCACCGACTCGTCGCAGGTGGGGGAGTGGGGCGCGCCGACGCTGGACGTGTGGGTGGTGCGCAAAGACTTTGCCGAAAAGCATCCTGATATTGTCAAAGCCTTCGCCAAAAGCGCCATTGACGCGCAGCAGCCCTATATCGCCAACCCGGATGAGTGGCTGAAGCAGCCGGAAAACATCAGCAAGCTGGCGCGCCTGAGCGGCGTACCGGAAGCCGACGTGCCGGGGCTGGTGAAAGGCAATACCTATCTGACCGCTGCCCAACAGGCGCAGGAGCTGAACGGGCCGGTGAATAAAGCCATCATCGACACCGCTAAATTCCTGAAAGACCAGGGTAAAGTCCCCGCAGCGGGAAGCGACTACAGCCAGTACGTTACCGACCGTTTTGTGAAGTAAAGGAGGTCATGATGCTGCAAATCTCGCATCTTTCCGCCGACTACGGCGGTAAACCAGCGCTGGCGGATATCAACCTGACGCTGGACAGCGGTGAACTGCTGGTGGTCCTCGGGCCTTCCGGCTGCGGTAAAACCACGCTGCTGAACCTGATTGCCGGATTCGTGCCTTATCAGCACGGCAGCATCACTCTTGAAGGCAGGCGGGTTGAAGGGCCGGGAGCCGATCGCGGCGTGGTCTTTCAGAATGAAGGGCTGCTGCCGTGGCGCAACGTGCAGGATAACGTCGCGCTCGGGCTACAGCTGGCGGGCGTCGACAAAACGCAGCGCCGGGCAACCGCTGCGCGGATGCTGAAAAAAGTCGGCCTCGAAGGGGCGGAAAAGCGCTTTATCTGGCAGCTTTCCGGCGGCCAGCGTCAGCGGGTGGGCATTGCCCGCGCGCTGGCCCTTCAACGGCCGGGGCGCCCAATCCGCAGCTGCTGCTTCTCGACGAGCCGTTTGGTGCGCTGGATGCCTTTACCCGCGAGCAGATGCAAACCCTGCTGCTCAGCCTGTGGCATGAGACCGGCAAGAAGGTACTGCTGATCACCCACGATATCGAAGAGGCGGTGTTTATGGCCACCGAGCTGATACTGCTTTCGCCGGGGCCGGGCCGGGTGCTCGAACGGCTGGCCCGCGGTTTTTGCTGCAGGGCGAATCCTGCCGCAGCATTAAATCGGACCCGCGGTTTATCGAACAGCGCGAGTACGTCCTCAGCCGGGTATTTGAACAACGGGAGGCTTTCTCATGAGCGTGGTCATCAATGATAAACCGCGTCAGCGGAGGCTGAAGTGGCGCTGGCCGTTCTCGCGTCAGCTCACTCTCAGCGCGGCGACCCTGGCGGTACTGCTGGCTATCTGGTGGGCCGTTGCCGCCCTGCAGCTGATTAGCCCGCTGTTTCTGCCGCCGCCGGGGCAGGTATTGCAGAAACTTATCACTATTGCCGGTCCGCAGGGTTTTATGGACGCCACCCTCTGGCAGCATCTGGCGGCGAGCTTGACGCGTATCGTTATCGCGCTGCTGGCGGCGGTACTGCTCGGCGTGCCGGTCGGGATCGCCATGGGGCTGAGCCCCACGGTACGCGGGATCCTCGACCCGCTGATCGAGCTTTATCGCCCGGTGCCGCCGCTGGCCTATTTACCGCTGATGGTGATCTGGTTCGGCATCGGCGAGACCTCGAAGATCCTGTTGATCTACCTGGCGATATTCGCGCCGGTGGCGATGTCGGCGCTGGCGGGCGTAAAGAGCGCCCAGCAGGTGCGCATTCGCGCCGCGCAATCTTTAGGGGCCAGCCGGGCGCAGGTGCTGTGGCTGGTGATCCTGCCCGGCGCGCTGCCGGAGATCCTCACCGGCCTGCGCATTGGGCTCGGCGTGGGTTGGTCGACGCTGGTGGCCGCGGAGCTGATTGCCGCCACCCGCGGGTTAGGTTTTATGGTGCAGTCCGCCGGTGAGTTCCTCGCCACCGACGTGGTGCTGGCCGGGATCGCGGTGATTGCCATCATCGCCTTTTTACTGGAACTGGGGCTGCGCGCGCTGCAGCGTCGACTGACGCCCTGGCATGGAGAAGTACAATGAGCGAACGTTTAAGCATTACCCCGCTGGGGCCGTATATTGGCGCGCAGGTATCCGGCGTCGATATTACCCGCCCGCTGAGCGACAACCAGTTTGAGCAGCTGTATCACGCGGTGCTGCGTCATCAGGTGGTGTTCCTGCGCGAGCAGAATATCACTCCCGAACAGCAGCGGGATCTCGCCCTGCGCTTTGGCGACCTGCATATTCATCCGGTCTATCCGCATGCGCCCGGCGTCGATGAGATTATCGTGCTTGATACCCACGACGATAACCCGCCGGATAACGATAACTGGCACACCGATGTCACCTTCATTGAGACGCCGCCCGCCGGGGCGATCCTCGCGGCAAAAGAGCTGCCGTCAACCGGCGGCGACACCCTGTGGACCAGCGGCATTGCGGCCTATGAGGCACTCTCCGGGCCTTTACGCCAGCTGTTAAGCGGCCTGCACGCGGAGCATGATTTCCGCAAATCGTTTCAGGAGTATAAATATCGTAAAAGCGAAGAGGAGCATCAGCGCTGGCTGGAGGCGGTCGCGAAAAATCCGCCGTAGCTAATCGGCGTT
>OBUU01000447.1_pt1 | contig 19275 bp, 16 predicted proteins | sample 1475981 | NCBI WGS metagenome assembly OBUU01 (sample SAMEA2579966, study PRJEB22360) | human gut metagenome | biome: human gut; feature: human-associated habitat; material: faeces | place: Denmark | collected 2008/2010 | reverse complement strand
GCGAAGGCGCAATAATGTCACCCCGTCGAATCGAGCGGGCGGCCACCACCATCGGCTCGGTCTCCACCACGGCCAATACGGCTTCAAGCCCAAACAGCACTGCGAGTCCCACGCACAACGCAGCAGTGAGTCGGCGCAAGGCATCCGCCATGCGCCGTCGCCGCAATGAGCCGCGCGCAGGCGGCTTAATAAACGAAAAGGTCACCATGCAACCATGGTGACCTGAAGTTTTTCGTAAGCGCAAGCCAAATCGACCTATGTGGTTCTAGCTTGCCAAGTTATCCACAACGCTTCAAACCCGTGCAACAGACAGTGCCCGTAGTGCCAATATCCGCGGCATACCGCCGTCGACACCGTCGTTTACAGAGGAAAAGCGGGTGTACAGACCTTACTTGCCGGATTTGTCGGTGCGGTAGAAGCCGTGACCCTTGAACTCAATCGGCACGGCGGAATACACCTTGCGCACCTGCTCCTGCGAGCACTTGGGGCACACGGTAATCGGGTCGTCATTGAACGACTGCTGTTCGGTGAAGTCATAGCCGCAGTTCTTGCAACGGTAATGATAGGTAGGCAACGGATTCCTCCAACAAAGTCATATTTCTCGCGGATGGCCCAAACGCCATGCCACGCAACCGTTCATATCCTAGTCGCCGCCCTGACACATTGGCGTTACGGTCTTACTAGCCAGCTTGCTGTTGCCACTCTGGTTCCATCGGCCAGTGTGCGTGGCTGGTTGGTCAGTCTGGCTTGCGCCGAGTATCTTGGCCGGCCGGCCAGCTCAACAGGCCCGATGAGCTAAGCCGCCGGTATCCCTCCGGCGTCAGCACTCCGTCGGCCGGCACATCATGTGGTTCGGCCGGCAAATCAATGTCCAACACCTCCCACGGCCAGCACACCGCAATCAGGGGACATGCGGGCTTGCGGCGAGCCAAGGCCCGGTCATACCAGCCGGCTCCACGCCCCAGACGATTGCCCTGCGGGTCCACTGCCAAAGCCGGAGCGATGACCAGATCGGCCTTCTCCAACGCTTCGGGCGGTAGAACTGCGCCAGTTGGCTCATCGGGTCTGTGATGGACGGTGCTGGGAGAGCTGCAGCTACCGGCATTGTTCGCGCCACCCACTGCATCCATCGAGCGCAATGATTCCAATGAATCCAGCACACTCCAGCCAATTTCCAACCCAGACCCCAACCTTGGCACCAACACGTGGCAGCCATGAGCCCGCAGCCATCGCAACAGTGGCCGGGTTTCGATTTCCGAACCCATCGACACATATGCCGCCACTGTGGGACCATCCTGAATCATGTGTGCTGGGAACCGTCGCACCAGCAATTCACCGGCCGCTCCGCGTTCTTCCGCTGGAACGCGCTTGCGCCGAGACAGTATATGGTGGCGCAGCGTCGCTTTATCCGTCTTCTCTGTTTTCTCTGTGCCGCTGTAGTCGCTGCCGATATTCATGCCACTGCCCACTTCGCTCATACCGCACAATCTAGTGTTTCCATCGTAAAACGAAAGTGGCCACGGTAGCGGCGCAAGACCTTCATATGGCTACAATAAAGGCCGTGTCAGTTTTCCAGTCGATTAAAGAGGCGTTCAAGCTGGACCACCAGATCCGCCCGCCACGTCTCACCCATCCCGGTTTTCCGATAGTCCTGCGCCCCCTGACCATGGATGATGAGGACGGCTGGAACGAAGTGCGCTGGCGCAACAACGACTGGCTGGCACCTTGGGAATCCGGTGACCCGATGCATGGCGGCTCCATCACATTCAATCAATGGGTGCAGCGGCAGCGCCGTAACGAGCAGCATGGCGTCGGCGTGATCTTCGCCATCGAATACCAGATGCGTATCGTCGGCCAGATTTCGTTGGGAGCCATCGTGTATGGTGCCATGCGTACCGGCGTGGTTGGTTATTGGGTCGATCAACGGTGCGCCGGCCGCGGATTCGCGCCAATGGCACTGGCCATGCTTGCCGATTGGGCGCTCGGAGACCCATTCGGGCCCGCGTTGCATCGGCTGGAAATCGCCATTCTGCCGGATAATGCGCGTTCTTTGGCTGTGGTGCGTAAGGTCGGAGCCCATCATGAGGGACTGCGCGAGCGGTATATGTATGTCAATGGCCAGTGGCGTGACCACGTAACGTTTGCGCTGTTGGCTGAAGATATGGGGCAAGGGTTCGCCGCTAGACTCGCCGCCGCCGGTTCCAGATAAGCGTCGACCGGAAGAATTCCGCTCCGACACGCCCGGACGGAAAGCCCCAGTTCGTCGGCACGTCTCCTATCCTTGACTCTATGGGTTATGAGTCACTGAGCACTGTCGTCGTGCTGGTGATTGTGGCGATTATTATCGTTGTATGGCTGCCCGTACGTACGGCCAACGGCATGAAACGTGTGGACGAGCACCGGCAGGATCGTTATTCGCCTTCCCTGCATATCGTTGATGCAGAGAACGGCAGACGATTCGGAGACATCAAGCCGCATAAGGCGAAAGGGGCAGCAATGCCAGCATCAACACCGTCAGCGAGGCTGACATCTGAGCACATCGCCCATGTGCGGGAACTGCGCCGCGCGGCCGTCCGCCGCCGGCAGATTCTCGCCGTATGCCTGCTTGCCATAACCGTGTTGGTGTTTGCCGTATCGTTCCCCCTGCATTTCAGTCCGCTGCTTGCTCTTATTCCGTTCGTGCTGTTGCTGCTGGTGCTGGTGCTGGGAGCCAATGCCTCACGCCAGGCCCGGCAATGGGAGCGCAAGGTGGTCCGCTACGAGCGGGCTCATAGCGGTACGGGCTGGTCCAAGAAACCGTCTGCCGAGTCCAAGGACAGCAAGCGTGTGAACAAGGGCGAACCGGTTGCGGCCGTAACTGCGCCTGCCGAGCAGATTGAGGATGCTGCCACCGAGGTCATGGAACAGCGGCAGATTCGCCGCGCGTTACGCGATGCCGAGATTGAGCAGGCCAAGGCCAAGGCGTTGCGTCAGTCCGCCGCCGCATATCAGGCCGCGGAAGAGCACGCCAAACAGTCTGAGAAGTCTGATATTGCACAGTCCGCCGCCGATAAGCCTGCCGCCGAGCCGTCTGCTATGGTCGATGAATCCGCCGACCGTAAGTCCGCTGCCGAAACCAGCGAATCTTCCGCCACACCTGATGCCTCCGTTCGCACAGACAAGTCGATTGAGTCGGACAAGTCCGTCGCCCCTCGAGTTGAACCATCGCTTACGGTGCGTGACGAGCGCGATGAGCGCGACGATGCCGCTGCCGCTGCCGATGCCACGTCGGAACTGGTCAGCGTACGCCCTGCCCGAGCACTGGACGTCTTCGATATGTCCACCTCGCAGGATCTCATCTCCTTCACTTTGGGTGGGGAACATAACGCCGACAACGCTCCGGAAAGCTTGGAGATCAAGTCGACCCGTCAGGTGTCCAAGGCGGAACCTGTCGAACCCGCAGTGGCGGAAAAGTTGATTGACGAGGCCCGAGCCGTCAAGGCCGCGGACGACGCCAAGGCTGTCAGCGCCGGAAACGCTGTAGACACTGAGCCGGAGCAGCGCGATGATGCCGATACGGACGCCGATGACGAGGCTGCAAACGCCGCCCAGCGAGCCGCATTCCACGAATCCGAGGAGCGTGCCGACGTCGAAGCGCCAGCGGCGACCACCGATTCGTTGGGCGCAGGCCTGGACTCCATTCTTGCCCGCCGCGGCAACTGAGCGTTGCGATTCGACGATTTTCTCTCACAGCGTTAGCACTCGAGTTGGCAGAGTGCTAATAATCGCGCTACGATGTGTCCTAGCGCAAAGGGACAACGCAAGTGATCGTCAGCCTCTTGAGGCGTTCTGGCGCGGCATTATCGAACTACAAGTAGATACGAGGTGACCCACAGTGTCGATTAAGCTCACACCGTTGGAAGACAAGATCATCGTCAAGCAGGCCGAGGCCCAGACCCAGACCGCTTCCGGTCTGTACATTCCGGACAATGCCAAGGAGAAGCCTCAGCAGGGTGAAGTCCTGGCCGTTGGCCCGGGCCGTCGTGACGACAAGGGCGAGCGCATCCCGATGGATGTCAAGGTCGGCGACAAGGTGCTGTACTCCAAGTACGGCGGCACCGAAGTCCACTACGAGGGTGAGGACTACCTCATCGTCGGCGCCCGCGACATTCTCGCCATCCTCGGCTGATTAGTCGCCTAGCGAACTTCAACAACCCCGACTGTTCCCGCGGATAGTCGGGGTTTTCTCTTGCTAGGCGGAAAGGGGCTCCCCCTCAGAGAGGGGAGCCGAAAGCTGCTCCCACCAAACGCCCAGCCATGCCTGCTATGCATAAAGGTGCATGCGCGCAACGTAGTTGAGTTCGGCGTTGCACCGCATCTACACTGGGTAACGGATTGGGGTCCCTATGGAAGAGGCTCAGTTGGCGACTTGGCCGAGCGGCTTAAGACATTTTGCACAAGACGGCAGTAGATCGACGGTATGTTGTTTTTTCCGTGTCGCAGGTTCGTGGTGTCGTCGCGCTGTGCCAATGGTTGTCTCTCTACCGACGCTGAGTGCCGTGGCATGAGGCCAGCGTCGGCAGTGGGCCACGGAATGGCGATGTGCTGATGCTGAGCCGCGTTGGCGTCGTTATAGGGCCAGTTTTTGGACCATTGCCGACGGCAAATCGGCGTTTTGTGTCGGCGACGGTCCAATACCTGGCGGTCTGCTGACGATAAGTGCCGTCATCGTCGGCAGACCGCCAGGTATTGTCCCCGTGCCGACGTAAAAAGCCCTGCCATCGTCGTCACCGAGCCATTTTGTGACTCACTGACGGCGGCAGCAGGGCGGAAGAGGCCGAAATCATGCGCGCGGTGCGGTCTCACACCTCGAATCCGGCCTCCACCAGCGCGTGATCGATGTCGCGAATCAAATCGTCCGTATCCTCCAGACCCACGGCCAGACGGAAGAAGCCGCGGTGGAACTCAGGCGGGTACAGGTACTGGCGCTCGTCATCCTCGCCGAGGAACACGATCAGCGATTCGTCATGGCCGAGCGAGACGGCCGACGTAATCACATTGAGCTTGGAAACGAACCGGTTGTGCCCGTCATGATTGGTGTCGAGGCCGAACGACAGCACGCCGCCGAACCCGGAGTCCGGGCGGGCCAGCTGGCTGACCGCCACCTCGTGGTGCGGGTGCGATTCCAGACCGGGGTACGCCACGAAACGCACCACATCCAGCGATTCGAGATGCTTGGCAATCGCCAAGGCCAAGGCGTTGTGCTGGCGGATGCGCAGTGGCAGCGTCACCGAGCCGCGATTGATCAGCCAGGCATTGAACGGCGAGATGATGCCGCCGAAGTTCACCTGCGCGGTGAAGCGGATCTGGTCCGTGCGCGCCTTGGTGGTGGCGATCGAGCTGCCCAGCGCGTCGCCATGGCCGTTGATGTATTTGGTGAGCGATTCGATGACGATATCCGCGCCGAGATCGAGCGGGCGCACGTTGTACGGCGTGTTGAAGGTGTTGTCCACCGAAACCAGAATGTCCGGGTTCGCTTCGTGGGCCAGTTTGGCGATGGTGGCGATGTCCGAGACCTTGAGCGTCGGGTTCGCCGGTGTCTCGATATGCACCAGCTTGGTGTTGGGGCGAAGCGCCGCGCGTACGTTCTCGGGATCGGAGGTATCCAGGATGGAGGTTTCGATGCCGTACTTCTCCGGCAGAATCTGGTTCAACAGGCGGTAGGCGGCGATATAGGTGGTGTCGGAGAAGATCGCGTGGTCGCCTCGGTTGAGGAACGTGGTGAACGTGGCGGCCAGCGCGGCCACGCCGGAAGCGAGCACCACCGCATCCTCGGCACCTTCAAGACGGGCCAGCTTTTCTTCCAGATAGCGCTGGTTCGGATGCCCGTTGCGCGTGTAGAGGTTCACGTCCGAACTGGACCAGTTGATGTCCGAGGGGTCGTAGGGCAGCGCGTAGGCGTTCGCCAGCGTGATGGGGCGACGGATCGCGCCGGTTTCGGCGTCGACCCCGTTACCGAGGTGAATGGCCAGCGTGCCGAATCCGAGCGGCTGGTTGTCGAATGATTGTCCGTGATGTACAAGATCAGAAGCCATGCGCCCAGCATGCCAGCATGCGCCGTGCCGCGCAAACAGGCGACATCGCTCGAAAACCGCGCCATTGCAAGGTTCTAGAGCACCATATAAGAAAAAAATGATTGGGTGAAGTGCGGGGTGCAGCCTTGGTCGGGGCTGTTTGCAGGGCCGAAGCGGGCCCTGAAAACACGCTGTGAGACACGCCGATAAAACCGCAGAATTCCGCGGTAAAACAAGGTTCGCGTAGGGGTCGATTTGCATACCTGGAAAATCTGTGGTTATATAGCCAAGTTGCCTGTTGAGGTCAAACACCGCGGCGGGAAACAGACTGGCGGATTTCCCAAGCGGTCAAAGGGAGCTGACTGTAAATCAGCCGCTTCGTGCTTCAGTGGTTCGAATCCACTATCCGCCACGCCCCGATAGCTCAGTGGTAGAGCACTTCCTTGGTAAGGAAGAGGTCGTGAGTCCAATTCTCACTCGGGGCTCTCTGGCGGGGTAGCTCAGCTGGCTAGAGCGTACGACTCATAATCGTAAGGTCAAGAGTTCGAGCCTCTTCCTCGCTACAAATCGCGCCCGCTAACCGGTGGGCGCGCACTATACCTAAGAACACAGAGGTGAATGACAATGGCTAAGAGCGCCGACATCCGTCCGGGCATCACGCTGGCCTGCACCGAGTGCAAGGAGCGTAACTACATTACGACTAAGAACCGTCGTAACACGCCCGACCGTCTTGAGCTCAAGAAGTTCTGCCCGCGCTGCGGCAAGCAGACCGTGCACCGCGAGACTCGTTGATCGCAAGTATCACAGCTTTACAAAACCCGGCCCATTCGGCCGGGTTTTTGCGTATTGCCTCCGGAGGCGAGTGGCAGGGTGCGGAATCAGTATCCGCATCGCGTGAGAAACGGCAGAAATCCCGCGTCTGAACGAACCCCTCGCGGGCGTTCTGTCGTTTCGGGCCGCCAAAACGGCAGAAATCCCGCGCCACCTTCGTTCAGACGCGGGCGTTCTGCCGTTTCAGCCGATGATTGCCTCGATATCGCACCTGCGCCACTAAGATAGTAAGCCATGACAAGCTTTGCAGACATCACCACCATGGGCGTGGGCGGCCCCATCGCCCATTTCATCGAGCCGACCACGCGCGTGGGACTCATCGAAGCCGTGGAGGAAGCCGATTCCAAAGGCCTGCCCTTGGTCGTCGTCGGTGGCGGCTCCAACCTGCTTGTTTCCGATAAGCCTTTTGACGGCGTGGTGGTTCGAGACGCCCGACGCCTCATCACTGTGCCGGACGAGGCTGCACCGGTAGAGGGCGAGGATCGCACCGTGCATGTCAATGCCGAGGCCGGTGCCAATTGGGATGATTTCGTGGCCTTCACCGTAGAGCTCGGGCTCGAGGGCGTCGAGGGACTGTCCGGCATTCCCGGCACAGTCGGCGCTTCCGTGGTGCAGAACATCGGTGCCTACGGGCAGGAAGTCGCCACTTCGGTCGAATCGGTGGAAGTCTGGGATCGAGACACCAAAACAACGCGCGACCTCACACCCGCCGATCTTCGATTCGGCTATCGATACTCCGCACTGAAGACCAGCATGTACGCCGGCCCCGGCCGGCCGGCCGGCCGATTCTTCCCGACGCCACGTTACGTGGTGCTTTCCGTCACCTTTGCCCTGACCCACTCGGCCGAAGGCACGGTAGGTTACGGACAGCTTGCCAAAGCGCTTGGCGTCGAAGTGGGCGACCGTATGGCCACCGCCGACATCCGCAAAGCCGTGCTCGCAGTACGTGCCGCCAAGGGCATGCTCGAGGACCCTACTCGCTACGCCTTGCCTGACATGGCCACCGCCAAGCGCGAGGCCAATATCCTGACCGATCTGGAGCGTCTGGCCTCCCTCAATGAGGCCGCCGGCATTCCCGTTGGCGATGACGGTCTGCCTGCTCCCGACTACAATCGCCACAGCTGCGGCTCGTTCTTTATGAATCCGATTCTGACCGCCGACCAAGCGGCGGCCCTGCCCGAAGATGCGCCGAAGTTCGACGCGACTCTGCCTGACGGCACTCCCGGCACCAAGACGTCCGCCGCCTGGCTCATCGACCATGCCGGCTGCCATAAGGGATATAAGGTCGATGCGGACGCGCCGGCCAGTCTATCCACGCAGCACACGCTGGCCTTGACCAATCGTGGGGGAGCGAGCGCGGCCGATATCGCAGCTTTGGCGCGTGCGGTTCAGCAGGCAGTCAAGAGCGCGTTCGGAGTGGACTTGGTGCCCGAACCGGTCTGCGTCGGTGTGCTGTAATCGCGCTATTGATTGATGGAGTGGGTTATTAATCCCATATATTGCGGACTCTGAGTCTTATTAATAGACAAGACACGCGGGCTCTTCTATACTCGATTGTCGGTATTGTGCGCATTCGGTGCGCAAACAACAGAGAAAAAAGAAGAGCACTATGCAACTGTTCCGTACAAAATCCGTCGAACAGACCATTGCCGAAACCGGTGAAGAGGGCCGCAAGCTCAAGCGCAACCTGACTTGGTGGGATCTGTCAATCATGGGTGTGGCCGTAGCCGTGGGCGCCGGCATCTTCTCGGTGGGCGCGCAGGCCGCCGCCTTCCACGCCGGCCCGGCCGTGATCATCAGCTTCCTGATCGCCGGCATCGTGTGCGGCGCAGCCGTGATGTGCTACGCCGAATTCGCTTCGATGATTCCGGTGGCCGGCTCCGCCTACACCTTCACCTACACCACGGTCGGCGAGATCATGGCCTGGATCATCGGCTGGGATCTGATCCTGGAAATGCTGATGGCCGGCTCCGTGATTTCCAAATATTGGGGCGTATACCTCAACGATTTCATGCGCCTGATGGGCTGGAACGCCAACACCAACCTGACGTTCGGCTCCTTCCACATCGATATCGCCCCGATTATCATCGTGGCGTTCTTTACCACGCTGCTCGTATTCGGCACCAAGATCGGCGCCCGCGTGGACGGTGCTATGACCGTGCTCAAGATCGCCATCGTGTTCTTTGTGGTGATCGTCGGCTTCTTCTACGTCAAGGCCTCCAACTTCACCCCGTTCATTCCGCCGAGCCAGCCGGCCTCCACCGTGGAAGGCTCCTCCGCCGTCACCGGCGTGATGACCCAGCCGTTGTGGCAGTTCGCCACCGGCATGACCCCATCCGTGTACGGCGTTCCTGGCATCCTCTCGGGCGCGGCGCTCGTGTTCTTCGCGTTCATCGGATTCGACGTGGTGGCCACCGCCTCTGAGGAGACCAAGAACCCGCACAAGAACGTGCCGCTCGGCATCGGCGTGGGCATGCTGCTCATCATTGTCATGTACATGCTCGTGGCCGTGGTGACCACCGGCATGGTCTCCTATGCCGATCTCGCCAAGCAAGACAGCCCCTCGCTGGCCACCGCCTTCGAACTGGTGGGCGCCGACTGGGCCGCCAAGATCATCAGCTTCGGCATCGTGCTGGGCCTGGCCACCGTGGTTATGGTGCTGTTGCTCGGCCTGACCCGTATCGTCTTCGCCATGAGCCGCGATGGTCTGCTGCCGCGCGGCCTGTCCAAGACCGGCAAGCATGGCACCCCGGCCGCTCTGCAGATCGTCGTCGGCGCGGTGGTGGCGCTCGTGGCCGCCTTCTTCGACATCGGCGTGCTCTCCGACATGGTCAACATCGGCACCCTGTCCGCCTTCACGCTGGTGGCCATCTCCATCCCGATTATGCGCAAGAAGCGCCCCGACCTGCCGCGCGCCTTCAAGATGCCCGGCAGCCCGTGGATTCCGATCCTCATCGCCGTGGCCAACTTCTGGTTGATGCTCAACCTGTCCGTGCTCACCTGGATTCGTTTCGTGGTGTGGCTCGTGGTCGGCTTCGCCATCTACTTCGGCTACGGCTACTGGCATGCGCGCCTCGGCAAGGGCGACCTGACCGAAACGCTGTCCGCCGAAACCGATAAGGCCGTTAACGGCTGAGAGCGAGGAGCGTCCCAACAGGCGCGTACCCTTGTATCAGTATTTGTTAAGGAGGATTCCATGCCATATGTAATCGCTCAGCCTTGCGTGGATGTCAAGGACAAGGCTTGCGTGGACGAGTGCCCCGTCGACTGCATTTACGAGGGTTCCCGCTCGCTGTACATCAACCCCAACGAGTGCGTCGACTGCGGTGCATGCGAACCGGTGTGTCCCACCGAGGCCATCTTCTATGAGGATGATCTGCCGGACGAGTGGGCTTGGTACAAGGATGCCGCTGTCAACTTCTTCGCTGAAGTCGGCGATTTGGGCGGCGCTTCCGCCAATGGTCCAATCGGCAAAGACCCGGAACAGGTCGCCGCGCTGCCGCCGCAGAACCAGTAAGCTGATTTGCGGATAAGCGCTGCACACAGCGCATAGTTCGGATTGAACCCTCGGTCTATCACGGCCGAGGGTTCGTCGTATCTTAGGAACATACCGTCCAAGAAAGGGGTTCTCATGGGCTTCCACGCATATTCGTCGCCATACGACTGGTCTCGTATCGCCGGCTTCAAAGCCACCGCCAAAACCGTGCCGGGTGGCATGATCGACCTGTCCGTAGGCTCGCCTGTGGACCCGGTGCCGAGCAGTGTCCAGCAGGCGCTGGTTGCCGGCGCAGACGCCCCCAACGCCCATGGATACCCGGTCACCGCCGGCACCGCCGACCTTAAGGCCGCTATCGATACATGGTTCCGCGAACTGCGCGGGGTGGATCTGAAATCCATCAACGCTGCCGCCGTACCCACCGTGGGTTCCAAGGAGGCCGTGGCGCTGATGGCCAGCCTGCTGCACCTTGGCGAAGGCGATGTGGTCGTCCAACCGGCTGTCTCCTACCCGACTTACGAAATCGGTACCCAACTTGCCGGCGCCACCGTGGTCAAAGTCGATGATGTGACCGACGTCGATTCCTGGGTGAATATTCCGAACGTCAAGGCCATCTGGATCAACTCGCCGTGTAATCCCTCCGGCGAGGTCATCTCCGCTGACTGGCTGGCCGACATCGTGGCTGCTGCCCGTCGCATCGGTGCCGTGGTGCTCTCCGACGAATGCTATGCGTTAATGGACTGGCGTTCGGTGCGCCGCAATACAGCCGCGTCCTCTGCGCCTGCCGCGTCTGCATCTGCTGCGTCTGTGCCTGCCGCACCGGTGGCCGAATCCAACGAGCCCGCCTCCGATACCGCATTCAGTCTCTCCGCCACGCCATGTGCCCTGAATCCACATGTGTGTGAAGGTTCGGCAGCTGGCATCCTGGTGCTCTACTCGCTGTCCAAGCAGTCCAACATGGCCGGCTACCGTACGGCTCTAATTGCCGGCGATTACCGGCTGGTCAAGGAAATGGCCGAATACCGCAAGCAGATCGGCCAGATTATCCCTGGCCCAGTGCAGGCCGCCATGGCCGCAGGCCTGAAGGACACAGCCGCTGTGCACGAGCAATGGAGGCGTTACCGTCGCCGCCTATCCGCGCTGGTTGACGCACTGAAGGCATATGGCTATTCGGCACAAATGCCCTCCGGCGCGCTGTACGTATGGGTCAAGGCCAAGTCCGGCGACTGCTGGGCCGATATGGCCGAGCTCGCCAAGATCGGCATCATCCCCAGCCCCGGCGAATTCTACGGCGCTCCCGCCTACCTGCGTTTCTCCGCCACCGCCACCGACGAGGCCATCCGTTCCGCCTGCGAACGTCTCACGGCGTAATGAGATCGTAAGTGGCGTTGAGCCGTTCACGCCCCAAACTGGGCGGCCTTGTTGCCGAATTTGCGGCGCACAGCGTCCAGTGCGGCCTCGGCATCATGCAAACGCGCCTGTGAGGTCTGGCCGCGGGCATTGTCGGCCTCTTCGAGCATGTCATCCAGTGAAGGCTGCACGGCCGTAGCCGCCGCCTTACTGAGCGAAGACGTGCTCATACCGGCCAAGCGAATAGTTTTGGGCAGGGGAGTGGCAGACTCCGCCGAGGCCGGTAGCCCCAGCATGACTTTCAGCTGCCGCACGCATTCCGGGTACAGCACGCCGGCCGTATCGGTCGGCCGCTCCATCGTAAAAGACCGGGTCTGATAGCTCAGGTCGGCGAACCGCAACTTCACCGTCAGCGTGCGCGCCACCAGCCCCTTGCGCCGCAGCGTGCTGGTTACTTCGTCGCAGGCCGAACGCAGTAGCCCACACACCACGCGCATATCGCGTGTATCCTCGGCCAAGGTTTCCTCGGACCCAATGGATTTCTCCTCGCGTACCGTGGTAATTTCGCGGGAATCCAACCCGTGCGAGGCCGCCCATAATCCACGTGCCGCAGCCGGGGAGCCAGTGGCACGAGTCAATGCAGCCTCATCCAGCTGAGCCAATTCAGCCACCGAATGCACGCCCCAAGCATTAAGCCGCTTCTCCAAAGACGGCCCGATTCCCGGAATACCACGCAATGGCATCATCTGCACGAATTCGGCCGAGCGGGCCGCGGGAATCAGCAGCATGCCGTCCGGCTTGGCATTGGTCGAGGCCATTTTGGACACCAGTTTGTTACAGGCGATACCCACTGAACACGTCACGTGGAAGCGCTCGGCCACCTGAGCGCGAATCCACGCGCCGATCGCGCTCGGCCGCCCCCACTCCAGCAGTGCGGCGGACACATCCATATAGCCCTCGTCCACCGAAACCTGCTCGAACCGGTCGGTGACGGTCAAAAACACCTCATGCATGATTCGGTGCGACATCATGCGGTAATACGCCATATCCACTGGCAGAAAAATGCCGTTCGGGCACAACCGATGGGCGCGCGCGGCCGGCATCGCCGAATTGATGCCGTATTTCCGGGCTTCGTAGCTCGCGGCGGACACCACCGCGCGCGGCCCGGTGCCGATGATTACCGGCTTGCCTTTGAGCCCGGGGTTGCGCGCCACCTCCAATGAGGCATAGAAGGCATCCATGTCGATATGCAGCACGGTGCATCCGGTCTCGTCGTGGCCCCAATCGCGTTTGGCGGCCTCAAGTCTCGGTGCGGTGCTCATGCCACCATTGTAGGAATGCCGAACGAGGTCATGCTCACTATGTGGCGCGCATGACGCGGCGCTCATTGTCATAATGCCGAATATCGCCGGAATTCCAAGGGTTTACGCACTGTGCGGCTGTTTCGCATGGTGGGTGCGATTCCACGGAATCGTCCACATTGCGTCACTGTCCGTAACGCCTTCCAAGTCAATGCGCGCTGTCCCGGCTCTCCGAGTAGCGTAAACCTCATGAAGAAGGCAGTGGCCGGTATCCTCAACCGTGTTCCCGTGGTTCTTATCGTGATTGGTGAGGCACTGGTGATTTATTTGGCTACGGCCGTCGCCAAACTTGCGTTCACCCAGCTCGATCCGCTGTACTCGGTGTGGTATCGCGTGGGATTCATGGCGGTGCTGTTGCTGCTGTGGCGCAGGCCCTGGAACAAGGCGAAGCGAGCGCAACTGTTTCACCGCGACGCCCGCAGCTGGGGGCTGGTCGTACTGCTCGGCTGCTCGCTGGTGCTGATGAATACCCTGTTTTATGTGGCCATCAGCAATATGGATATGGGCATTGCCGTGTCTATCGAATTTTTGGGACCGCTTTCGGTGGCGGTGATTACCGGCAAAAGCTGGCGCGAGCGGGTCGGTATCGGTATCGCGGCGGTCGGTGTGGTGCTGTTAGCTGGCATATCATTGGCCAATCCGTCCGGCAATGGCACGTTTTTGTATGGTCTGATTGCGATTTTGATCGGCGGGTCGATGTGGGGCATGTATATCATCACCGGCCGGCGCGTGGCGGCTGGCGGCAATTCGCTGGATAATCTGTGCATCGCCGTGACCATCGGCTGGCTGGTCCAGTCCCTGTTCCTTGGCGTGCCGGCTGTGGCTCATGTGGTTCACCCCAAGGCCGATGCCACGTGGGCGCTTGAGCCCGGCGGCTCGCTGAAGCTGCTGGCTCTGCTGTTTGTAATTTCCCTGATGGCCTCGTTCATTCCCTATGTGGTGGAGCAGATCACGCTGCGACGCACCACATCCGGCGCATTTTCGGTAATGCAATCCATCAATCCCGCCATGGCGGTGGCCGTGGGACTGGCGTTCGGCGAGATTCCCAGCGTTGGTGAAATCGTCGGTGTGGCGTTGGTGATTTGCGCGGTTATCGTTACGTTCTCCGGCGACGCCGCACCCGCGGACGTTCAATAATGTGTCGTTCGGCACGCCGTATCCGCAGGACGTGGTACAGTAATTTGCTGTTGCGCATTATTGCGTAACGTGGAGTCATGCCTGAGTGGCCGATAGGGGCACCCTGCTAAGGTGTTAGTCGTGTAAACGGCTCGAGGGTTCGAATCCCTCTGACTCCGCCGATTAAGGTTCCGGGTGAAAGCTCGGAACTTTTTTGTTTTCCGGAAACTCCGGGTTAAGTAACTCCTGAAATAACCGAGGACGGGCGGTCTCCGCTTGTGGTAAGCGGAGTCGGAGGTACGCCATTGCCCGTCCGCCTCCAAACCGCCATTTTAGTGGGCGAACGAGTGCGGCACGTCGGGAAAAGTCCGAGCGACGAAAGAAAAATGTCCACTAAGTGAGACTTTTGCGTGGTGTTCGTGAATGGTGATTGAAGATTAACCGGTTTATATATTGCTTGTCCAATCGCTTGCTCATCGCCTCCCTCCCCGCAGTACTTGACCGAGATGGGCGGTACCCTAGAGAGAGAAGAAGAGTTCCGAAGGGCGGGCAAAGATGAGCCATATCGCTGGGCAGGGGCAACATCGCTCCAACTCGACACGAACCAACCGTGCGGCGCTGATTATCGTGTTCGTGATCGTGCTCGCCGTTGCGCTGGGCATCGGCGCATGGTTCGCAACCCATCGCACGGACGGCAATGGCCCCGCACACGCCGGAGTGTCGGACGTCGCGTTGAATAAAGCGAAGAACACGCCCAAACCGGTGACCGAACATCACGGCAATTCACCGGATTGCCCGGATACGGACTGCATCGCCATGCTGGTCAACGGCGATTTGTTGTTCCATGAGGGATTGTGGAGCCATTTCCAAGGCCCGAACCCCAACGCCACGGATGGCACCGCCTTCAACTTCGACCCGCTGTTCGCGCCGATGAAGCAGTACATTCAGGCTTCGGACATCGCCGTGTGCGAATTCGAAACCCCGATCGCCCAGCGCGGCGGCCCATATGCCGCGTACCCGATCTTCAACATTCCGCCGGAAGTGGCGGATGCCGCCCGCAACGTGGGATACAACGCCTGCACACACGCCACCAACCATTCCTGGGATCAGGGGGCGGATGGCATCGCCCGTCTGTGGGGCACGCTTGAGGCCAATGGCATCGCCCAGACCGGCTCGTACAAAACCGAAGCCGACTCCACCAAACCGTTGGTCATCGATTCCCCGACCGGCGGCGGCAAGCTGGGTCTGGTCACCGGCACGGTCTCCCTCAACGGCATGACCGCCGACGAGGACTGGCAGGGGGGTCGGCTGCGCGAAGACGGCGACCCGAATCACGACAGCGACATCCAGCGCGCGGTAGACAAGGCCAACAAGGCCCGCGAGCAAGGTGCCGATGTGGTGGCCATCGCCATGCACTCGGTGCAGGAATACCTTGATTACGCCGATTCCTGGCAGATTTCGGAAGCCCATGAGCTTGCCGACACTGGTGCCTTCGACGTTATTTACGGTGCCGGTTGCCATTGTGCGCAGCCCATCGAGAACTATAACGGCACGTGGATTATCTACGGTCTGGGCAACGCCGTCACCGAGTCGGCGAACACGCCGGAAACCTTGGTCAACAATCAGGGTGTGACCGCACGCATCCAGTTCGCCGGCAAGAAGGGCGTCAAGGGGTCGTGGCGCGTCAACCGCATCGATTGGGTGCCCACCGCCAACGTGCATCAAGGCAACTACCAATGGTGCCCGATATCCAGCGACCATCCCATAGGCACATGTTGGGACGAAGCCTACGACGCTCAGATACGCCAACGCATCTGGGATGTCATCTATTCGATGGGCGCGGACCAGAACGTCGTCAAGGAATGGAACATCACGCAGGAGCAGGCGGCAAAGCAATAGTTGCTCGGCTTGGTCTCAAGGAGGGGAAGCCGCAAGGTGACGCTTTTCCCGCCGGCCTCCTAATGTGGAGCCCATGACCGAGATTTACGAAACCCAAAGCGAACGCACCGATCTGCCCCTCGTCGTGATGCCGTCCGTGCTTGACTCGATGATCGAGCCCATCAAGGCCCAGTTCCCCGCGCTCCACGACGTTGCCCGCGTGCGTATGTTCGAGGAATTCACGTCCGACGAGGCGACCATAGCCGAGCGTCTGAAGGATGCCGACGCCCTGCTGGTGGGCGGCTACCACATTTCGGACGATCTGCTGCGCACCATCAGCGGGCAGGGGCACGTCAAGTGCATCGTGTTCTGCGGTACCGGCGTCGCCAGCTACCTCAATCTCGATAAGGCGCGCGAGCTGAAGATCCGCGTCTGCAACGCCGAACATTATGGCGATCACGCCGTGGCCGAGCACACCTTCGCCCTTCTGTTCGAGCTCATCCGCCGCGTTGGCCAACTCGATAAGGACGTCAAGGCCGGCAACTGGGCGTGGGCCAGCGGCGATGGACTGCAACTCGCCGGCCGTCGCATGGGCATCATCGGACTGGGCGGCATCGGCTCCACCGTGGCCGGCATCGCCCGCGCCCTCGGCATGGAGGTCGCCGCATGGAATTCGCATGTGCCGCCCGAGCATTTCGAACGCTCCGGTGCCACTCCGGTCGACGATCTCAACAAGCTCATCGAAACCAGCGACGTCATCTCCGTCCATCTGCCGCTGAACAACGCCACGCGCGGCATCGTCACCGCCGAGAACCTTGCGCATGTGAAGCCCGGCACCCTGTTCATCAACACCGCCCGCTCCGAAGTCATCGAATCCGGTGCGCTGCTTGCCCGACTGCAAAAGGGCGATGTTCCCGCCGCACTCGACGTGTTCGACCATGAGCCGCTGACCGCCGACGACGCCATCTGCCATGTGCCCGGCATCGTCCTGACCCCGCACGTCGGCTGGCGTGCCGACGGCGCGTTCAAGGAGCTCACCCGCCAGATGATCGCCTGCCTGACCGCCTACTTCGCCGGCGAAGACTATAACGTCGTCGTCTCCGAACGCTGATAGCCCTGCCTAGCCTCGCGCTCAATCGAACACCCAGCCAGTCGACCACCGGAACACGCTCATGCAGACGATTCTCAACACGCCCGACGATCCTGCCCACGATTCGCTCGTCGAAAAAAAGTCCGAATTTATCGGCGACGCCGCCCATGTCGATACGCTCGACGAGGCGCTCGCGTTCGTGGCTGCGATCCGTGAGCAGCATCCGAAAGCCCGACACGTGGCGTATGCCGCCGTGTGCGGAGGCGCGGATGGGCGACTGTCCGAACGCATGAGCGATGACGGCGAGCCGTCCGGTACCGCCGGCAAGCCGATTCTCGACGTACTCAAGCAGTCGGGCACCACCGATTGCGTGGTTGCCGTCACCAGATATTTCGGTGGTATTCTGCTGGGCTCCGGTGGGCTGGTCCGCGCGTACTCATCCGCCGCATCATTGGCGATGAAAGCCGCCCGCGCCGCCCGCATCATGACCGCCAAGCGATACCGGGTTCGCCTCGAATACCCGCAGTTGGCCCGATTCCAGCAGATCCTGGCGCAGCTTGGTGGCAGTCAGGAGGATGAATCGTATGCGGTGAACGTCGAGTTGACCGCGGTGGTGCCGCAGGATGATTGCGCGCGATTCGAGGAGCGTGTGCGGGAAGCGTTCAATGCCGCTGTGGTGCCGGCTCCGATTGACATGGTCAACATTCCGGTTCCGCTCGCGTGACGCCTGTATGACTAAGCTGGGCATCATGACCGACGAGAACACCACCAGCCAGCAGACCCAGCCCACCGAGGCCGCAACCGAGGCCGCGGCCGAGACTGCAACCGACACGGACGCCCAGCAGCAGGACCAAGGCGCGCAGTCCGCAGCCGAGTCCGCCGCTCCGGTGGATTTCGAACCGCTGACCGCTACATACGAGCGTCTGCGCCATTCCACCGACCCGGCCGAACTGTCCGAATTCGCCCGTCGGCCGTTGCCTGACCGTGCCGATCAGGCGGCGTTCTCCCGCGCCACCGCACTTTTGGAGGCTGTGGCCGGCAATCCGCACACCCCGGTGGCCGATCGTGTGTTCCTCGCCGACACCATGCCGTTCCCGAACGTATTGGTCAAACTCTCCGAAGACCCCGAACCGTCCGTGCGTCAAGCCGTGGCCGCCAACGGGGACGACAAGAATTGGCTGGTCGGCCGTCTGACCAAGGACCCGGTGCCTGCGGTCCGGGATACGGCGTTGAAAAACAAGCGCACCAGCTGGAAGATGCGGCTTGAGGGTGCGCAGGACCCCACTGCGGATGCGGAGACATTGGATTTCTTGGGCGTACTTGGCACCGAATCCGAAGAGGGAGCACCGGCGGTGCTTTCTTCGATGGTCCGCCGTGCCGTGGCACTGAACCCCAATACGTCCGAAGCGATGCTTGCCAAATTGGCCAACGACCCCTCGGCCGAGGTGCGGCACGCCGTGGAAAGCCGCCGCTAAGCACACTATTGCTGTGTTTTGCCGCGCAAATTTGGCCGGCAATCACCCCCCTGTCCACCATTGTGAGCGCTCACATCTCACTATGTGAGGGTAAAAAGTACATAATTTGGCGGAATCATGGCATTTTTCTTACGGTGTGGCGCAATCAAACGGCGTTAGACTGGGGCTATGAGTGAGATTACCGAGAGTGAAGAGCGTCTGGCCCGTCCGTTGATTCGACTGGCCAAGTTGGTCGGTGTCGGCACGAGTTATTTGGGCATGAGCCATGACTACCACGAGATAGACGATGACGTCCTGATCGAGGTGCTGGCAGCGCTGGGCATCGACGCCTCCAGCGAGAGCGCCCAACTCATCGCCATCCGACGCATTCTGAACGAGCGTTACGCCCGATTGGTGGCACCCACCGTGCTGCATATCGCCGGTAGCGAGGACCGGGTGCTGGTGAACACCGGTATTCTGGACGTGCCTTCGGCGAGCATCACGCTGGAGAATGGCGAGCCATATCAAGGCACCATTGAAGTTGGTCCTGGAGATGGATCCCAGGCCTACGACTTGGATGGTACGTTCATTTCGAATGCGGCTGTGGTCATTCCCGCGCATCTGCCGATTGGTTCCCATGCACCGG
>OBUU01000431.1_pt1 | contig 19968 bp, 13 predicted proteins | sample 1475981 | NCBI WGS metagenome assembly OBUU01 (sample SAMEA2579966, study PRJEB22360) | human gut metagenome | biome: human gut; feature: human-associated habitat; material: faeces | place: Denmark | collected 2008/2010 | reverse complement strand
ACGCTTATGAGGCCATGGACCAGCGCAAAGTTATTAAGGCGTTGATCCGGTTCTAGGGTCAGGTGCGCAGAGAACGGTTCTCACTAAGAACCGTGTGAGCCATTCGCGCAAAACCGCACAATCGAACATCAAGGGGATGCCCGGAATTGCAACATTCCGGGCATCCCCTTGTTCGTTCGACTGTCTCAAACTCTCACATAGTGAGACTTCTGCTGTTTTCGTGGGTTAGGTTCTCGGCTGTGGCGGGCGTATGTCGAGTCCGCCGCAGCGGAGCATGATCAGGGCGATGAGATTGTTCACGTGGTGGAAGCCGTAGGCCATGCGGATGGTGACCTTGATCCTGTTGTCGGACGCCTCGAGCCTGGCGTTTGAACAGCCCAGTTCGGTTGTCCTGAGGATGTCGGGCCCATGACGGCGGATCTTCCGGGCGGGTTCGACGATCTCGGGGATGCGGCTGTGGGACGCCCGGAACACCCGGCGGTTCAGTTCGGTCCGGGCCTGGTCGCCGGTCGTTTGGGCGGCGTCCGGAGGGGTTCCCTGAGCCGCCATGAACGGTAGGGCCGGCCCTTGGGGTCCGTGTCCCGCAGGTTCCCGGACGTCTCGGACCGTCTGTCGGTCAGCTTGTCGGGGTTCTTCAACACGGCGTATTTGACGCCGTGCATGCGTTTGACGGATTTCTCGTCCCCGTCGTGGCGCGTCTGGTTCCACGGGCGTCTCCTGACTTTGTCGGGCGCGTCGCTCGTCCAACTGACGATGCGGAACCCGTCGGGCGCGCGTTCGGCGACCCCGTGGGCGGTCCGCGCGGGGCATCGCGGCGACCAGTTCGACTCGCCGGCAGCCGAAGTCCTGACCGTGCCAGCGACGCACGCCGCCGCCCTGGTCATGCCCGCGGCGCCTCCTTCCGCGTAATCCGCACGATCTGATGCGTGCAATTGGTGCGCGTCATAGTGGCGCTGCACAGTCCGATGCACCCGAATGAGTAGGATGGCGGCATGCCTGCAACACAGTCTCGCCACGTCGACCCCGAACGCAAAGACCGTATCATCGAAGCCTGCCTTACGGTGATTGCCGAGCGCGGGGTCGCCGGTACCTCACACCGCGTCGTAGCCGCAGAAGCGCACGTGCCGCTTGGCTCGATGACCTACTATTTCGATGGCATGCACGATCTGCTGCATCAGGCATTCGAACGATTCGCCGACTGTGCAGTAGCCAGATTCGCCGCCCGCATGGAATCGGCCGCGAACGCGGATGAAGCGTGCGAGGTCATCGCCGCAAGCATCGAACATGATTCGCTCGCCTCGCCTAACGAACTGAATATCGGCCTCGAGTTCTACACGTTGGCCGCGCGGGACCTGTCATTCCGTGACATTAGCGACCGCTGGATGGCCTCTATCCAGTACAGCATGGCCCAATATTTCGATGCGGAAACCGTGATATTGCTGGATGCGATGATCGAAGGCCTGACCCTTCATCGCGCTCTCGGCGGCGAGCCCAAAGACCCGCAACCCATTCTTGATGGAGTACGTCGTATCGCTTTAGGCAAGTGAATGCCAATTGTGATTCATCATGATTGATGATTCAGCTGTAAGTGGTGAAGAACAGGAGCGATCGTTTTTTGTCGAGCTGATGCGATTATCGTAAGATTCAGGTTGTGACTGGTTTTTCGACTCGTTGAGGAGACGACAATGACGGCGGATGGTGCACTGTTGTACCCGCAGGTAACTGCGACACGGCGTATGCAAAGTTTGAATGGCATGTGGGGATTCCAGTTCGATCCGGCGGGTATCAGCTCATCGGAGCCAAGAAGACCTTCATCGACGAGATGAACCAATGGATGAAAACCGAATCCAACAAGCCGTTCCTGTTCACCGAATACGGTGCGGACACCGATGCCGGTGTGCACAAGCTGCCGAGCGTGCAATGGAGTGAAGAGTACCAATGTGAGTACCTCGCCATGCAGCACGAAGTGTTCGACATGTTCGAGGCAGTAGTGGGCGAGCAGGTATGGAACCTCTGCGACTTCCAAACCGGTGAAGGCATCATGCGCGTCGACGGCAATAAGAAGCGTCTTCACTCGCGACCGTCAGCCCAAAGCCGCCGCCTATGTACTCAAGGAGCGTTGGGAGACTAAGTAGCGGCCCGCAGCTGGAATATTCCAGGAGCAACACACATCGCATAACACACAACACAACACACAAAAAAAGAACCTCGTGAAAACGAATTTCACGAGGTTCTTTCTAGTTACGCTGAATGACTCCCATTAGACTCCCACAAGAGAAGAGCAATGGCGGAACTCCAACGTTGCTAAGCTCTCAAACTCAGATGTGGAAGTAGAGCTCGTACTCGAGCGGGGTCGGAGACAGGCGAGCCTGGTCGATCTCATCGCGCTTGAGGCCAATCCAGGTCTCGATCAGGTCGTCGGTGAACACGTCGCCGGCGGTGAGGAAGTCGTGGTCCTCTTCCAGGGCGTCCATAGCCTCAGCCAGGGAGCTCGGCACCTGCTTGATGCCGGCGTGCTCTTCCGGCGGCAGCTCGTAGAGGTCCTTGTCGACCGGCTCCGGAGGCTCGATGTGGTTCAGGATGCCGTCCAGGCCAGCCATCAGCTGAGCGGAGAAGGCCAGGAACGGGTTGCAGGACGGATCCGGAGCGCGGAACTCGATGCGCTTGGCAGCCGGGGAGGTGCCGGCCAGCGGAATACGGATGGCGGCAGAACGGTTACGAGCGGAGTACACCAGGTTGACCGGAGCCTCGAAGCCCGGAACCAGACGGTGGTAGGAGTTCAGGGACGGGTTGGTGAAGGCCAGCACGGAGGAGGAGTGCTTGATCAGACCGCCGATGTACCAGCGAGCCAGATCGGACAGGCCAGCGTAGCCCTTCTCGTCGTAGAACAGCGGCTTGCCGTCCTTCCACAGGGACTGGTGGCAGTGCATACCAGTGCCGTTGTCGCCTGCGATCGGCTTCGGCATGAAGGTGGCGGCCTTGCCGGCGAGAGCTGCGGTCTCGTGGACGACGTACTTGTACTTCATCAAATCATCGCCTGCGTGCTGCAGGGAGTTGAAGCGGTAGTTGATCTCCTGCTGGCCAGCGCCTGCCACCTCGTGGTGGGAACGCTCGAGAATCAGGCCGACCTTCTGCAGGTTGGCGACCATGTCGTCGCGCAGGTCCTGGGTGTGGTCAATCGGCGGAACCGGGAAGTAGCCCTTCTTGACGCGGTTCTTGAACGCGATGTTCGGAGTGCCATCGTCCTCGGTGTCGATACCGGAGTTCCACGGAGCCTCGATGGAGTCCACCTCGTAGAAGGAGCGCTGCATGCTGTTCTCGAAACGTACCTTGTCGAAGATGAAGAACTCGGCTTCCGGAGCGAAGGAAGCGGTGTCGGCGATGCCGGTGGACTTCAGGTAAGCCTCGGCCTTGCCGGCAACCTGACGCGGGTCGCGGGAGTACGGCTCGTCGGTCAGCGGGTCGACGATGGAGAATGCCACGTCGAGGGTCTTGTGCTTGCGGAACGGATCGATGAATGCGGTGGAAACGTCCGGCACAAGCTTCATATCGGACTCGTTGATGGCCTGGAAGCCTTCCACGGAAGAACCATCGAACGGCATGCCGTCGGTGAAGGCGTCCTTCAGGAATTCGCTTGCCGGCACGGTGAAGTGCTGCTGAACACCGATCAGATCGGTGAAGCGAACGGAGACATACTCAATGCCTTCCTTGTTGATAAGGGCCTCAGCATCAGCCTTGGTTTCAAGTGCAGTCACGGGACCGCTCCTTTCGAATAAGTTACTTACAGGCTCTTAGTCTATGGTCGCGCGTTTCGCTCACTCGCCATTTGGGTTACGAGAATGTTTCGTAATGACATATTCGAGGTGTGATTTCGTGGAAAATCGCGATTCGATTGTTACGAACAGCCACGTCCGCCCCTTCAGAAGCGTTCATTTAATGGACAGGCAGCATGAAAAAGGTCCCGATCGTATGAATACGATCGGAACCTTCCGTGACATCATGCGGGTGCTATGACCGTCAGCGGCCGCGCATGGCGCGACGGCTGACGCGCTGCGGATGCATCGGGTCGACGCCCTTCGGCACGCTCATGCCGTTCTTCAGCTGCAGGGTACGCAGACGCTCGTTGAGCACCGTGAGCTCGGTCTTGGTGAGCACGAAACGAGTCCTCGGATGGATGGCGGCCATCAGCTTGTTCTTGTGATGGGTCGGCTGGTAGCTCTTGAACTTGAGCAGCGTCTTGCGCACGTCCTTGAGGCGGGTCTGGTTTGCGCCGGTGCCGACGTACATACGGTAGACCGGGATTTCGGAGCCGGCGGTCACGCCCTTGATGCGCTGCTCCTGACGATCCATGGCTCGCTTGACGCGATTGTAATCGCCTTCGCCCAGCAGATAGATGCCGTTGTAACCGGTACCGCGCCAGATGGCGTCCTTGGTCTTCGGGTCAATCCACACCGGTTCCTGGGGGAAGTTGAAGCCAGCCTTGCTGATGTTGCCGAGCACGCTTACTGCGGCACCGGGACGACCTTCGATCTTGGCGTAGCCGACCTTGTCGGCACGCTTGGTGAGCATCATGGTGGCGAACAGCACGCCCAGCATGACGGCAAGAATCATGAACAGGATCCAGCTGAACACATGCCACTTGAATATGACGCCCAGTACGACGAACACGACAATCGGTGCCACGAACACGCCACCGCACAGCCACGGAAGCGCCTTATCCTCAGCTTGGGTGTATTTGAAGATCTGGATGATCTGGCTGATGGTGCCTTGCTTCTTCTGCTTCTTTTTCTCTGCTTTATCTGCCATCGACTTCCTCGCTTGACGGTTCGGTTACACACACTGGGACGATAGTTTATCAGGAACCATGCCATTTATGGTGCGACTGCGCTATTCTACTCCGCCTATCTCGTATGCAGCGGGCGTCCGTCCGCTTTCAGCAACGCCTCACCGAGCGTCTCGCTGAACGTGGGATGCGGGTGGATGAGCCGTGCCGCATCGGCAAGCGGGACACGGTTGCCGACCAACTGTTCGGCTTCCGCTATCAAATCACTGGCGATTGGGCTGACGATGTGCACGCCCAACACCACCTGCATATCAGGATTGTTCGCAAACGCACCGCTGACGACGGTCATCGATCCGCCTTCACCGCTCATCAGCATACGCGCGTTGGACAGCATCGGGTATGCCGTCTCCTTCGGCTCGACCACGTCTTCGAGCGCTTTTGCCTGGTCGAGCGTCAATCCGACGCTTGCTGCTTCGGGGAAAGAGAACACCACCTGTGGCACGGTGTCGTCAATCACGGGTTTTGGATCGGCTCCGGCGATTTTCTCAGCGATGGTGATGCCTTGTTCAAAGGCGCGGTGGGCCAGCGCATGACCTGGAGTGATGTCTCCCAGCGCCCACACGCCATCAAGGTTCGTCCGTCCGTATCCGTCGACGGTCACGTATCCTCGTTCGTCGAGCTTCAGGCCGCTGGAGCGGAACCAGTCGGCGTCGGTATTGGGCACACGTCCGATGGCGGCAAGCACCACTTCGCCGTAAGCGGTGCGGTCCTCATCGGAATCGCCCTGCCGATAGTGCACAGTGGCCCCTAGGTTCGCGCCAGTGTCGACACGGTCCACCGCGGTGCGTGCGATCACGTTCACTCCCCTGCGTTTCAGCTCACGTGTCAGCGTCATCGAAGCACGGCGTTCCCATGTGGACAGCACGCGGTCCTTACGAATCAGCAGTGTCACTTCGCAACCGGCGGCATTCCACAGCGACGCGAATTCCAATGCCACCGCACCCGCACCGATAATCACCGCGCTGGAGGGCAAGGTATTCAGCTCCAACGCCTGGGTGGAATCGATCAGCGCGCCGGCGAACGGATTTCCAGGCAACGCAAGCGGACGCGATCCGGTTGCCAGCACGACGTCGTCGGCATCGATCGCAAGTTCCGTTTCAACCGGTTCGAACACGCCGGCTTCCACGGACCGCGATACCTGCGTCTCCCCCTCAGCCGGCGTGACACGTACTGTATGCGCGTTCTGCAATGCCGCGCAACCGCGGAATACGGTGACGCCGCGATGCGCCAGCAGGCCCGTCAGCCCTTTCGTCATCGTTTCCACGGTGGAGACGCGGAAATCACGTAATCTGCCGAAATCGATGCTCTGCAGCGTGGCGTTGATGCCCATGCGTTCGGCGTTATGGATGGTTTCGACGCTATGCACGGCGGTCAACAATGCCTTCGATGGGATGCATCCGCGGTTGAGGCATGTGCCACCGAGCGTACCGTCACGTTCGATCAACGCCACCGATTTGCCGAGCTCCGCAGCACGCAGTGCCGTAGAGTAACCGCCGGGGCCGGCTCCGATGATAGCGATGTCGAAATGCTGTTGAACCATATTGAATCCCAATTCGTTCCTCATTGATTCGTTTGCACGCACGTGAAGTGAGCTTTTGTTCGATGCGAGCAATCGTTTTCCATGGTAATGGAAAAGCCGTCAGTTGTTCGCTGACGGCTTGAAAAATCACCGGCGGTTCTCGATACCGATCACTCCGGCCAGTGTCCACGCTTCGGGTAACGAGGCTTCGGAAGCCTCCAACGGCGAATCTGGATGGCACGGCTCCACGCATAGGAACCGGAACGCATGCCCTTGGCCACGGACTGCTCACCGAATTTCTCGATGAGCTTCTTCTTGAGCTTGTGCCACATGACCGCCACGTCGATAATCACGGCGAACAAGTAGACATACATGATCAGCATGAGCGGCAACGCCAATGCAGGCCACTTGTAGGTGACGACCATGGATCCGATCAGGATTATGAACGCGACCGGGATGAAGAACTCGCCCAGATTGAAGCGGGCATCGACGTAGTCACGGATGTAGATGCGCCACGGCAGACGTTCCGACTTCGGCATGTGGTTGATGTCGCCACTTTGCATGGCATCGTATTCGGCGTTCTCACGTTCGCGGATGCGGGCCTTGGCCGCCTTACGGCTGGCGTCGCGATCCTTGGGGACCAGCGGACGGAGATTCTGCGCCTGGGCGTCCTTGCGCTTCGGGGTCGGACGGCCCTTGCCGGAGGTCGGCTGTGCAGCCTTGCTCTCGACGTTCTCCTGCGCCGGCTCTTCCTTCTTGGTAAACAAACTCATGTCTATAGAGCGTAAGGTGACGTATCGACGCTCGATGCCGCCCGCGATGCCATTTGCGTTGCGGTTCAAGCTGCGGTCGGACGGTCTGCGAAGAACGGATACAATGGACATTCGTCACACGATATTCAATCCGCGTAATACACGCGCATATATAGGGAGCATCAAGGATTATGACAGCTTTAGGAGCCGAAGAGATTCGCACGCGCGTCGAATCTGATTTCAGCCGCATCGTCGACGTGTTGAACCAGAAGATCGCCTTGCAGTCGATTTCCGCGAAGGGCATCACCGCGGACCATATGAAGCGTTCCGCGCAATTCGTGGCTGATCTGCTGCGCGAGGTTGGTGTCGATACGAAGGTAGTGCAGTCGCACAATCCCGACGGCACGCCGGGCGCTTGGGAGGTCATCGGTTCCAAGAATGTCAGCGAGGACGCGCCGACGGTGCTGCTGTATGCGCATCACGATGTGCAGCCGGTTCCGGATCCGAACGTGTGGAACACCGACCCGTTCGTCGGCACTGAAATCGACACGCGTCTGTATGGTCGCGGAGCCGCGGATGATGGTGGCGGAATCGCCATCCATTCCGGCGCGCTGAAGGCGTTGGGCGATGATTTGAAGGTGAACATCAAGGTGTTCATCGAAGGTGAGGAGGAGATGGGTTCTCCGAGCTTCATTCCGTTCATCGAAGAGCACCGGGACGAGTTCGCTTCCGATGTGATCATTGTGGCCGATTCGGGCAACTGGTCCGCTGAGATTCCGTCGCTGACCACGTCGCTGCGTGGCAACACCGATATTGATGTGCATATCAAGGCGTTGGAACATCCGGTGCATTCCGGCCAGTATGGCGGCCCGATTCTTGACGCGAACACGCTGGCTGCGATGTTGATTTCCTCCATGTACGACGCCAATGGCGATTTGGCCGTGCCGGGCGTTGCGTCCGAGGAACCGGTTGGCGGCCTGCAGCGTGATATGGACGAGGCGACTGTGCGTGCCGACGCGGGCATCGTCGAATCGTATCGTCTTGCCGGCACCGGTTCGCTCGCCGCGCGTCTGTGGACGAAGCCCAGCGTCACCGTCATCGGGTTCGACGCGCATCCGGTGGAAGAATCCTTCAACGTCATCTCTCCTGAAACCACGTTCCGTCTGAGCTTGCGCACCGCGCCGAACCAGCGCCCGGAAGAGGCCCAGGAGGCGTTGGCCAAGTTCATGGTGGAGCATGCGCCGTTCGGTGCCGAAGTGTGGGTCGACAAGCTCGACAACGGCATGGGCTGGGCCATGGATCCGAACGCTGAGGCCACCAAGGACGCCATGGACGCCATGGAGGAAGCGTTCGGTGTGGCTCCGGTCAACAAGGGCGAGGGTGGTTCCATCCCGTTCATTCCGGAATTGCAGCGCATCTTCCCGAAGGCGCAGGTGCTGGTCACCGGTCCGGAGGATCCGAAGGCCAACGCGCATAGCCCGAACGAGTCCATCAGTCTGCCGGCGTTGAAGAACAACGTCATCACCGAAGCGTTGCTGCTGGATAAGCTCGCCAAGTAAGAAGCCGTGTAAGGCTTGCCGAAATAGAATAAAGCTCTCTGTCATACGATTCCGATTGGAACGTATGACAGAGAGCTTTATCATTTAGCTGCCGATTGGGGAATCATCATCCATTAGTTGGACACGTTACTGAACGCCCAATGCCAGTAGCCGGTGTAGTATGCGGTGGCCAACGCGATTGCCGGCACCGCGATGCAGATGGCGTAGAACAGCCAGTCGACCGCATGCAGTTTCGATTCGCGCGCTTGGCTTCGTGGCGCGTCGGATCCGAATCCGCGCGCTTCCATGGCGGTGGCGAGCTTCGTTCCACGTCGGATGGATACGACGAGCAGGCTGAATGCTTGCGAGAAGACGCGTTTGATGGTGCTGCCGTCGCCGAGGCCACGCGAGCGGCGTGACTGGCCGAGTGCACGCCAATCGTCCTGCAGCAGCGTGAACATGCGCATGCCGGCAAGGCCGCCGTATACGAAACGTTGCGGCAGGCGCAGAATCTGCACGAGTCCGTCGGCCAGATCGGTCGGGTCGAGTCCCAAAGCCAGAATCACACCCGGCACGGCGATTGCGGCGACACGTAGGAATGTGGCCAACGCCAGATAGAGCGATCCTTGGGAGATGACGATGATGCCGCCCAGATTGGCCAGCACCGTGCCGGATGTCTTGCCGTACAACGCCACGGAAACGAAGCTGCCTGTGGCCGCTATCCATACCGGCCATGTCTTGCGCAAGACCGTCCAGGGAGCCACTCCGCCGATCCATAACAATAGCATTTCCAAACCAAACGCCACGGATGCCGAAACGACATCGAGGGTGAAGAACATCGGAATGCACAGGATCAACGCACCGATGAAACGGCTTACCGGGTTGATTTTCGCCACGAACCATGACGGTGACGCCGGCTTCGTTTCGTTACGACGTTCCTTGTGTGGCACCACGGTAATGGTTTCGAGCTTTTCATTGCCGTCGCGCCCACTGTTTTTGTTGGTTTCGAGCATGTCACTCCCCCTCTCTGACCAAAATACGGCGTGCGCCCAGCGCTTCGATGAGCGGCTCATCGTGCGTAATCATGATGACCGCGCAACCTTGGTCGCGCGCACCGGCGATCAATTGGACCATGCTGGTCCACGTGGTGAAATCCTGTCCGAATGTCGGCTCGTCCATGACCAGCACTTTTGGCGCGGCAGCCAGCATGGACGCCACGGACAGTCTTCTTTTCTCACCGCCCGATAGGGTGAATGGATTCGCTTTGGCGAAGCGGGAAAGATTCAGGCGTTCCAACAGCCTGTCGGCGATGGAATACGCCTCCTCGTCGGTTTTGCCCATGGATTTGGGGCCGATGGCCACCTCGTCTCGCACGGTGGATGCGGCGAACTGGTGTTCCGGCTCTTGGAACACCATGCCGATACGTCCCAGCAAGTCGCGGCTTTTCCATGTGATCACATTGTTTTCGCGATGGGGAGGTACCAGATCGTCCGCCATGCATACACGTCCTGCCATCGGTTTGAGCAGTCCTGCGAGAGTGAGTCCAAGTGTGGATTTGCCCACGCCGTTTCTGCCGGTCAACGCGGTCACCTCACCGGAATGGAATTCGAGGTCGATATGCTCGCCGAGCGGGAAATCATAGCCGAAGCTCAGATCCCGCGTGTAAAGCACGACATCCTGCGGTTGCCGGATTTGTTCCGGTTTGGGCGCGTGGCTTTCGATGGTGCGGCCCGGCACCCACGCACCGCCGTCGGCAAGCACCTGACCCATGTGGCCGAACACTTCGTCTGGAGTGCCGTCGGCGATTACGCCGCCGACGTTCGAATCGGCTTCGGGTTTGCCCAGCACGATGACGCGGTCGACCAGGTCGAGCCACACGTCGATATGATGTTCCACCACAACCAGCGTCTCATGGGTTTGTTCGAGGACGTGGCGGACAGCGTCGTGCACTTCCTTGACACCGTCCGGGTCAAGGTTGGCGGTCGGTTCGTCAAGCAGCAGCAGGCCAGGGTGCATGGCCAGCACGCCCGCCAAGGCGAGGCGCTGACGTTGCCCGCCGGAAAGTCCTCGTGTGGAGCGGTCGAACGCCATGTAGTCGAGCCCGACGATGTCAAGGGCGGCTCGTGCCCGGTTCCAGATTTCATCTTTCGGCAGGTTCAGGTTCTCGCAGCCGAATGCGGTGTCGTCTCCGGCACGTTCGAGAATCGTCTGCGAGTCCGGGTCCTGAAGCACCAGCCCGCAACGTCCGCGCGCTTGTCTGGCGTCGACGCCGTCGATGAGCAGCTCGCCTTCCTGCTCGCCTTCGTCATCTCCACCGAGCACGCCAGCCAAACCGGACATCAGGGTTGATTTGCCTGCGCCGGAAGCGCCAAGCAACAGTACCCGCTCCCCCGGTTTGATGTCGAAGTCGACGTGTCGTAGCGCGAAATCCTTACGTGAGGCGTGTCTCCATCCCCAATCATGTGCGGTCACGCCGGCCGCTGTTGTGTTCTGAACGTCAGTGGTCATTCGTCGTTCTTTCTTCTGATTGTCATGCTGTTGTTTCGTATGCCGTTGTCATGCGATGCGCCATCACAAGAAAATCCCGCACCACCTTGATGTGATGCGGGATTTGCTTGCATCGGACAATCAGACCAGTTCCTGCGTACGACCGGATTCGAAGCGGTCGAGCACGCCGGTCTTGGCGATGGCCACCTGCAGGAGGTACATCACCGCGCCGGCGAGCACCGCGCCGGAAATGGCGGAGGCGATCAGGTAGATGCTGACGCGTAGCGCGCTCCAAGCCGGATTGGTAAGCCAGTAGTACAGGCCGCAGCCGACGCCTGCAAGTGCGCCGGAGATCGTGGTGGACAGCAGGTCCCACTTCTTATAGGCGAAGATGGCAAGACCGATTTCGGCGCCGAGGCCCTGCACGATGCCGACGATCAGCGAGCCGCCGACGCCCCACTGGTTGCCCATGGTGAGTTCGAGCGCGGCCGCGAGGGTTTCCGCGAACAGTGCGGCTCCAGGCTTGCGCACGATGATGGCGGCCAGAGGGCCTGCGAACAGCCAGAAAGCGTTAAGCAGGCCTTCGAAGCCTGGAGTCACCGCCTCGAAGAGGGCCAGCGGCGCGGTGCAGACGATGTCCCAGCCCCAGAAGATCACGCCGGATGCGACGGCGATGATGGCTGCGACGACGATATCGACCACGCGCCACTTGTTGTTGTGTTTGCGAACTGCGGAAGACTGGTTTTCTTCAGTCATGGGATATGTGCCTTTCTCTTTTCGTCAAGGCACGGGAAATAGAGAGACGTCCGTGCGCCGGCATTACCCGGTATACGTTCATACGGTTGAAGCGGTTGCTTCCTCTCAGCCATTCGGCCCCCGTGTCTGCGCCTGATATTACACAGGACCCACGATTTACGTCGGTCTTGTCTCATAACGGATTCCGTATTCCGTGGCTGAGTCACATTCCGATGTGTTGTTTTGGAGGAACGCTCCAACCGTATGGTGATTTTATTGAGGCAGTCTCATCAGCGATTCGGCAAGATTCTTGAATGTTTCTCCGATACCGTCCGACCGCAACGCGCCCTCTTTGGTTAGGACTGCGGGCCGGCCTGCTTCGCCGGTTTCGCGCAGTTCAGGCTCCAATGGGAGTTGTGCGAGCAGTGGCACTTCATAGCCGAGGCTGTGGGTCAGCTGTTCGGATACGCGTGCGCCGCCACCTTCGCCGAAGATACGTAGCTTCTCGCCTTTGTGCTCGTAGTAGCTCATGTTCTCCACGACGCCGCGAACTTTCATCGGCACCTGCAATGCCACCAGGCCGGATCGTACCGCGATGTCGGAGGCGGATGGCTGCGGTGTGGTGACCACCACCAGTTCGGCGTTCGGCAGTGCCTGTGCCACGGAAATCGCCATGTCGCCGGTGCCGGGCGCCAGGTCGAGCAGCAATACGTCCGGCTCGCCCCACCATACGTCGGATAGGAATTGTTCCAAGGAGCGTTGCAGTCTTGGACCACGCCATAGGATGGCTCTGTCCGCGCCGGCGAACATGCCGATGGAGATCAGTTTCACACCCCATGCGGTGACGGGCATGAGCATGCCGTTGAGGTTCGTGGGCTGTGATTGCACGCCGAATAGCCTAGGCAGCGAGAAACCGTAGATGTCGGCGTCGATGGCGGCGGTATCGTAGCCGAGCGCCGCGAATGTGGCTGCCAGATTGGCGGTGACAGACGATTTGCCCACGCCGCCTTTGCCGGAGGCGATGGCGAAGATGCGGGTTTTGATGCCGGGTTTGTTGAACGGGTTCTGTTTACGTTCCGCTTTGAGGCCGGCCACCAGCTGGGTGAGTTTGTCTTGGCTCATGGAGCCGACTTCGATGCTGGGAATCAACGTGGCATCAGGATAGGAGGCGACCGCGCCGTTGATCTGGTTGGTGATGGTCTGCGACAGCGGACAGCCTTCCACGGTCAGTTCGACCCGCACCCGTACGTCGTACGTGTTGGTTTCGCCTGCCACTGGCGTGGCGTCAATGGCTGCGATCATGCCCAAGTCGGTGACGGACCTGCCCAGTTCGGGGTCAATCACTTTGCTTAGCCGTTCGTAGATGCGCGCTTCGATGGTGCGCTCGTCGCTCATGCTTCCTCCTTATGCCGCGTACCACAGTAGCGGTTCGCGGCACGGCTTGCCAGATGTGTGGCGATTATTCAACTGTTCCTGTGTCGAGCAGCTGTTTGAATTGGTCTTCGTTGAGCATGGGGATGCCCAGTTCCTCGGCTTTTGCGGCTTTTGAGCCGGCATTCTCGCCTACGACGACCCAATCGGTTTTCTTGCTGACGGATCCTGCGGCTTTGCCTCCGCGCAGAACGATGGCCTCTTTGGCGGAATCGCGGGAGAATCCTTCCAACGAGCCGGTGACCACGACCGTTTTGCCTGCCAATGTTTGCGGCAGTCCGCTGGCTTGGGCTTGTCCGACTCCTACGCCGGCTGCCTTCCATGCGTCAAGCACGGCACCGCGCCAATTGCCCGGCTCACGGGCCGCGGTGAACCATGTGACTACGGATTCCGCAATTTCCGGACCAATACCGTCGATTTGGGACAATTCGTCCACGCTGGCATGTTCGATGGCATCCAACGTACCGAACGCGCTGGCGATGGTGCGTGCGGTGGGCGGTCCGAGCCTGCGGATGGACAGGGCCACCAGAACGCGCCACAGGTCGGCATGGCGGGCTTTGTCCATTTCGTCGAGCATCTTGCGGGTGTTTTCCGCCGGACGAATGTACACCGGCTGCACGCTGGACGCGCCTCCACGGGATACCTTGATTTCCTCGCGGATGACCACGGCGTCATCCGGCACCACGTATTGCGGATATTCCGCGGTCTCGTCGATGTCGGCATCCTTGCGTTTACGGGCGGCGGTAGGCGCGGTCCAGAATGCGGGCACCTGATGCCATAATCCGGATCCGCCCACGCGTTTGCGCACTTTCTTGATCTTGCCGTTTGACCCGACGGTCTCGTGGATTTCGATGATTGGGGCCTCGCGCCAGACGCGCACATCCTTGAGGTCTGCGGACGTCAACGAGAACAGCCCGGCCTCGCTGGACAGCACAGGTGTCTGCATGGGCGGCAGTTCCAGTCCCGCCACCGTCTCGTACGGTTCAGGCTCCTCACCGGGTTTCACCACGATTTCGGTGATGTTCGGCGCATACGTGTCGATGGAATCGGGCCTGTCCTCTTCGGGATTCGTCAGCGCAATGGCTGATTGGTCGCCCAGATGTTCGATATCGAACGCCTTGCGGGACGCCAGATTGATGATCCGCTCGGTCAGCTGCGCCGGGCAGGATTCCACGTTCGGGCAGCGTATATCTTTGTCTCCCTCTTTGGCGGGAGCGAGTTCCGCGCCGCAACTCGGGCAACGCGTGGGCATCACGAACCGGCGGAGCTGGCCCTCACGTCCCTTGCGCCGCTCCAGCACCGGACCAACGAGCTCGGGAATCACGTCTCCCGCCTTGCGCACCACCACGGTGTCGCCGATGAGCACGCCTTTGCGTTCCACTTCAAAGGGGTTGTGCAGCGTGGTACGGGATACTGTGGAACCGGCCACGTACACGGGTTTCAACACCGCCACCGGAGTCACACGTCCGGTGCGCCCCACCTGCACAGTGATGTCAAGCAGCTCGGTATTGACTTCTTCCGGTGGATATTTGTAGGCGATGGCCCAGCGCGGCGCCCGCGATGTGGCGCCAAGGGAACGCTGCAATCCCAAATCGTCGACCTTCACGACGATGCCGTCAAGCGCGTGTTCGATGTCGCCTCGGTGTTCGCCGTAATAGTCGATCATGTCGAGGATTTCCTTGAACGACGTGACCTCACGGTTGTGCGGAGAGACGGGCACACCCCATTTCTTATACAATTCGTAGGCTTCGGATTGGTCGTTGACCACATCATGGCCGTTGCCGGCGTGCCCCGCACCCCAACGCAGCGATCCGATGCCGTGCGCGTAGAAGCTCAGGCGACGGGTTGCGGTGATACGCGGATCCTTCTGTCTCAGGCTACCTGCGGCCGCGTTGCGGGGATTGGCGAATGGCGCGCGACCGGCGTCCTCGTTCTCGGCGTTCAGCTTGTTGAAATCGTCCCATCGCATGAACACTTCGCCGCGGATCTCCACGAATTCGGGAACGTCTTCCTCCGGTCCGGCAAGGTTCTGCGGAATGGTGGAGATGGTGCGCACGTTGAGAGTGATGTCCTCGCCGGTCACGCCATCGCCTCTGGTCAGCCCCTGTTCAAGCACGCCGTTGCGGTAGATGAGGTTCAGCGCAAGACCGTCGATTTTCACCTCGCAGGTCATGGGCAGTGGTTTCGATTCGGGCCAATCCAATCCCCTGAGCACGCCGTCGTACCATTCGCGCAGCTCCTCGATGGAGAACACGTCATCGAGGCTCATCATGCGCGATGGATGACGTACGGAAGCGAAGTCGTTGGAGAACGTGCCGCCCACGCGATGGGTCGGTGACTGCGGTGAGTCAAGTGATGGGAACTGCGCCTCAAGCGATTGCAGGCAGCGCAATCTTGCGTCATATGCCGCGTCGGATGAGACGGGGGCATCGTCGATATAGTATGCGATCTGGTCTGATTCCACCCATGCGGCCACGCGCGCCCACAGCCTGGCCGCGGCTTCGGCGCTCATCGAAGCCACATCAACCTTGTCGAGGCGCATGGCGTCGGCATCGGTCGGCTGCAACGCGGCAATCCAACGTTCGCTGCCCGGAGTCAGCGAAGCCAGCCCCTCATCGGCCACGACGGCCGCGGAACTACCGTCGCTCTCCGGCGCGTCGAAATCCCATGCCAACTGTTCGGAATCATCACGATTCGTCATTGTCACCGCTTTCCCATCATTTCCGCCATGCCGCGCGGATGTCCACGCCAGCACCGATTATCGCACAAATGTTCGACCGTTTTGTTAGTTGTTCAGAGAGCGCAGGAACTGCACCTGCACCACGTCGGCACCGTCATGGTCTTCGTAATCCATGCGCATCGCGGCCACCGACAGGGTGCGTGCGGGCACGAACATGCCTTTGTCCACGCAGACGCGGGCCGCTTGGTGCATCAGGGGCGCGACCGGCGTGTTCGGCCATACCGGCAGTCCGGCGTCGGCGAGCACGTGGATGGCTTCCTGCACGTTGGTCGGCACCGGAATGCACTGCGATTGCGCTCTTCCGATCAGTTCCTGCAGTTCGCTTTCGAGCATGGCGATACGTCCGGGGGCGATCTCCTCGCTCATGATGTATGAGGCGGCGGCAAGGTCGAAGTGGTCGCACATCCATTCCGCATAGGCGAGGCGATAGTAGGCGAATGAGGCGTCTTCCCGGTCAAGCGCGACGTTCAGCGCGTTGAGGCATGCCGCACGTGCCGGATCCCAGTCCTCGGCACGCCCCAGCTGCACGGCGAGCTTGAGGTGCGACAGCGGGTATGCGGGGGCGTAACGCACCATGGCGTTCAGATGCGGCAGCGCGGCATCGACGCCTTTGACTTGGGCGAGCAGGTCGGCAAGCTCCATATGCATGTAGAACAGGTTGTCGGGAATGAGCACCGTTCTTTCGCCTTCGGTGGCGAACATGCGGTTGTAGATGACGCGTTCCGCATATGAATTGAAGTACCGCGGCACGCCCGGATTTTCAGCGAAGATCCGGTCCATGCGTTCGAGTGTGGACTGGGCGGATTCGATGGCCCGCTCGACGTCTCCGGAGAACAGCATGTCTCGTGCCTTCAGACGTTCGTCATCGAGGGATTGTGCCAGTTCGAATGAGAAGTCGGGCGTGTCTTCGCCGTCGATCAGCGCGCTGGTGACCTGCGGTGCCAATTCGGTCAATTCCGGATCGGATATGGAATTGATGATGTCCATGGCCTGTTTGGCTTTGGCCACCGATTCGAGTCCGTCGCTTTGCGCAAGACGATGGAACTCCCCCACGGCGCGCTGCAACAGGTCGACACGCTGGATGGACAGGCCCATCATGTTCTCACAGCCGAACAACTGCGCCGTGCCGTCATCAAAACGAATGTCGGACAGTTCGGGTTCTTCTTGGCTTCCCGCCGGTGAGAATCGGCTGTCACGAAGGTCGAAGGCCGCATCGATGGGTTTGAGCGCGCCTTTGCCGTCCACGTCCATTTCGGCGTCGAACATGCGGTATGTGGCGGTTGGATGGGCCAATCCGTGGGGGAGGGCGTTGGTAGGGCCCAACCCGTCGGTAGGGAGCCGCTTCAGGAACTCGTCGCGGGTGAAGGTGACGGTCACCAAGTTGCGTACGGTCGGGTTTTTGCGCAGCTGCGCCATCGGATCGTCGTCATCATCATCGAGGTAGGTGTCGTACTCCGTTTTGTCGCTGGCGTCGTCCCGCATGGAGGCGTCGTCATCATCGGCGCGTCCGTCCGGTACCGCGAACGCCATTTCGTCGAAGTCGATGTCTTTCATCAGGTCTTCGAACTGGCCGTCCACCGTATCGTCTCCAGTGCCAACGCTATCCGAGCCAGCCGAATCGTCGGAATCGATTGATTCGGATGAGATATCGGTGGTTCTCGGAGTGACGGGCCGAGCCGGATCGCCATGGTAGTCGCCGTCCTTTGGAGCGGCTTTGGATCCGGATGGCCTCATGTCTCCGGTACGGATGCGTTCGAAGGCGCTTAACGCCTCGCTCATCAACTCGCTGATGGCGGAATCCTGTTCGGCTACGGCCTCTTCCAGACCAATCGAATCGATGTGCATCGACACGCGTTTGACATTCGGATCGGCTCCGAAGCTCAGCGCGGCCATCATGAGTCCGACGCGCAGATTGTAATCGACGCTCATACGCGTGCGTTCGACGTCGGTCAGGTCGATCCACGCGCGGCGCGATACGTCGTATCGGGTGAACGGCATCATGGACACTCCAGCAGAAGTGAAGCCGATTGCGACTTCGCCGTCGCTGAGGTCGCACCGGAAGTCAACGTCGAAACGGTATGGCAGACGCAGGCTGCGCAGCAGACGGGACATGGTCTGCCGGTACACCCATTCGGAACCTCCGTCGGCGCCGAAATCGCCTTCCAACACGTTGTCCTTGGTTGATTCGGCGACTTCACGCCGGAAGTCGGCCGCGATATCCGCCAGTCGGCTGGCGGCCTGGATGCCGTCTTCCCGGTTCGGGTCGAGGATCGCGCCGAACCGGTCGTCCGGTTTCAACGCGATCAGCGTCGGATTCTCCAGCAGGGCGAAGTCGATCTGCGCGGCTTCAGCACGCGTCACCGTGTCCTCCGTGGGGAGAGCGCCGATGCGTGCGTTACGTTCCAACCATGAGCTGACGGCGGCGAAGCGGTTGAGGTTGCCCTCGATGTTGAGGGCGCACAGCACTGCCGAGAACGGCAGGGAGGAATCCCATGCGAAGAAGTAGCATCCGGAATAGCTGGATGTGTACAGGCGCAGCGGTTCCGCTCCGTGCACAGCTTCGAGCCCTTGATCGGTATCGAGCGCGTGGGCTTCGCGCATCAGATCGGCGAAGTAGTCTTCCAGGCCGGAGGCGCGCATGCCATGCGACCGGGCGCTCATGGTGTCTCTGATGGACCGTCGGATGGCGCCTATGGGCGCTTCGCGGTTGAGCCTGCGGAAAATGTTGCCGGAACCGAAGCCGACGAGCAGGCCGTTCATCTGTGGAAGCATGTAGGCGGCGAAGAAGGCGATGGTGATGGCGTCCCGATATTCGAGGTCGAACCGCATATTCGCTGGCAGGTTGGCGCGCATTTGCTCAAGCGTGTAACGGCTGCCGGTTTTGAGCCATGAGGCGAGCCACATCATGCGACCGCCCGGCATGCGTCCCACGACGCCGCCTTGCGTGGCGCGCACCGTTTTCGGATTGCGGCTGGCCGCATGGCCGAGTCTTGGACCGTCCGCCAACGTAAGGGTTTCCTCTTTGACGAAGACGAACCGCGGTTCGAGTTCCTGCGTGTCCATGTCCGGATCGGTGCCGGCGAAGACACGCGCTTTGCCGTCCGCGAGCGCGATTTGGGCGAAGTGGTCGCTGTCGGTGAACAATCCGATGGAGAAGGCATGGCCGTGGGTCTGCGGCAGTTGGGCCCATCCGAGGCGGAATCCTCCGGGCACGCCTTCGAATCCGTCGATGATGTGTCGTTTGATGAGCGGATTAAGCCGGATGGCGTTGCGGGTCAGTTCGTCGACGATGTCGTCGGGCTTGTCAAGCGCCTTGCCGAAGGGGTTGGCGTGGATGTGGCGCGGCGTGGCCTGGTTGACGAGTCGCCGCACATTTTGCCTGACGCGTTCGAGCATGGTCCGGTTATGTTCCGGTTGGCTGGCCGGGTCTGATGGTGTGCGGTGAGACATGTGTGCTATTCTTTCAATCCAACGCGACATGAAGCTATTAGAATAATGACGTGACTTTTTCGAAGCAGCGTTTTCAGGCACGTCGTCGTATGTGCGCAGCCATTGTAGTCGCTTTCGCGGTGATGGTGGTGGTCGAGTGCGTGTTGTGCAATATGCCGTTTTGGCGTTCCTTGGCCGCATCGGGTGATTCCGCCGCCGCGTACAACGTGCTAGGCCCTGGGCTCGAACGTACTGACGAGGGGTTGTTGAAGGTCACCGATCCGACGCAGGCATATATGCAGGTCGATGCGGATGGCTCGTCGGAATATGTTCGTATGGACCCGGTGTCTTCGAAGGCGTTGGATAAGGCAGCCAGACAATCGGAGCAGGTGTTGCGCACGGTTCGCGTCCGTCCTGATGTCAATCGCAGGGCCGGTACGGTCAGTTCGGTGTCGGTGTCTTCGCCGCGTTCGCTGTATGTGCATGCGGCGGCT